>ENA-OQVM01000279-OQVM01000279.1-marine-metagenome-genome-assembly--contig:-NODE-279-length-83719-cov-6.133773_pt1 | contig 83719 bp, 65 predicted proteins | sample MGYA00237776_ERZ505498 | MGnify/ENA primary metagenome ERZ505498 (study PRJEB26159, sample SAMN06265151) | marine metagenome | isolation source: Helgoland LTER site | place: Germany:Helgoland, sampling... | reverse complement strand
TTTTTTATTGGGCTTGATTTTTTTTCTTTGATTGGAGATCTTCTTGATTGTCTCTCAACGTCGTTATCAATATACTTTCCATATGTTGAATCATTGAAGTTCTTTGGTTGTCTTTCATCACCAGTCTTAACATCATCTGTTGAGAGCTAGGATCTTTTTGACTAGGATTTCTCATTAGATTTGGAATTATCGTGACAGAGCTCCTCTGAGTTTTCGTTGAGAATTTTGCTTTTCAAGCTTAAAACATCATCAAGTTGTTAAGATGTGGCAGTTGAATTTTTTAAGTTTGAAATATTTTAGAAATTCTTGATATGAGCTTGCGTGGTTTTTTCAATTGTTTCCTTTGATTTTTCAATTAATTCGATGTTTTTTTGAACATTTTCAATAAGGCTTTGAGATTATTCGATTTGTGAATTGGCGGTCAAAATGTCATGCTCTAGTCTTGAGTTTGCGATGACCATTTTATTTACAATTTTTTTATCTTCAGCTATTTCAGCTTTTAAACAATCGTTGTTCTTTTGACCGTAATTGATAAAATTGTTTCCTGCATCTAGCTTTTATTGAAGTTTGTTGCAATTCTTCCTGAAAATATTACTTTGCTTTTCCAAGAAGCTCTTTTGTGTTTCATACATGTCCCTGAGTTCGTCATCTCTTTCAATGGCTTCGTTGTACTATTCGATTTCTTTCTCGACTTGGATGACATTTCTTTCGTCGTTTCTCATTTGAATGTACATTTTTTGCTTCTTTTCGGTTTCTTTATCCAGCTTTTTTTCCTTCTTCTTGATTTTAGACTCAATGCTCTTGTTAACGCGAGCCTTGTAGATTTTGAGGTATTCCAATACCTAGAGGTTCTCTATACCACGCTTCAGACGAATGATTTTCACGATATAGAGAAGCTCGTTACGATCACGGTACAGCTTAATAGAAGTCACCGAGGCAAGTGCGAGTGCGTCATAGATGAATGCATTCCTAGTATAGTTGAAAAAGATTTTAGTAATGTTTCGAATAGGAGGACCTTTAGGATCAAGTGGGTTTTCGTAATCCTTTATGAAAGACATCAAGAAATCAGCTAAAAAGGCAACCTCTATCACTAATATCGTGGTTCTTAACCAGCTATCTACAGTGTCCATTTCATCATGTCTCTGAGCTGCGAAGTGCATGTAAAAGAAACTGCTTACAATGCAAAGAGCATCAATGAACTCGTGCCAAAAAACGTACAAACCACTTCTGTGACTGAGGATAAAGAATTCCTTGAGGACTTAATAGCAGCGGCTGTGAATGACGCTGTTCGCAAAGTAGAGTCTCAAACAAAGTCTGCAATGAACTCTATGACGGGCGGTATTGATTTACCCGCCGGCTTTAAAATGCCTTTTTGAAACGGCGCTGTAAATTTGCCATTAAAAAATCCAATTTAGAGTTCATAGAAACTCATAACTATAAGGCTAGGCTGTGTACGGGAATTTAATTGATCAACTGATTGACGCGCTGCGCGTGTTGCCCGGCGTCGGCAATAAGTCGGCACAGCGAATGGCGCTGCATCTGCTGGAGCGGGATCGCATTGGCGCCACGCGTCTGGCCGAGGCACTTGTTGAGTCGGTAGAAAAAGTCGGCCGCTGTGGTCAGTGTCGCACGCTGACTGAACAGGAGGTCTGTGCGATCTGTCGCAATGAACGCAGGCTTTCAGATCAGATCTGTGTGGTTGAGAATCCGGCGGATCTGTACGCCATCGAACAGGCCGGCAGCTTTCGCGGCAAGTACTTTGTACTGCTCGGCCATCTGTCGCCGATTGACGGGATTGGCCCGGAGCAGTTGGGTATAGATCAGCTGGTGGAGCGCCTTAACGCTGGCGATATCAGCGAACTGATTCTGGCGACTAATTTAACTGTTGAGGGTGAGGCCACAGCCCACTTTATTGCCGACAAGGCCAAGGCTCTAGGGGTTGAAGTGTCTCGTATTGCCTATGGTGTGCCCATGGGCGGTGAGCTGGAATATGTCGATGGTGGCACCTTAAATATGGCCTTACAGAGTCGTAAATCACTCTAGAATAAGAACAACAGACCACGGATTGCATAATCATAATGACAACAAATAACCACTGGATCGATAACAGCCAACAGCTTGCCCAACTCTGCGAGCAGTTGCAGCACGCCACTGAGCTGGCCATTGATACCGAGTTTATGCGCAGTGATACCTTTTTTGCCAAGCTGGCGCTGATCCAATTATCCGATGGCGAGCAGTGCTGGCTGATTGATACGCCCGCTATTAAAGAGCTGCAACCTTTGACGCAACTGCTCAATGCACCGCAGCTGACATTGGTGTTTCACTCCTGTGGTGAAGATCTGGAAGTGCTTGACCAGGTGCTCTCGGTACGTCCTAAGAAGCTGTTTGATTCCCAGATTGCCGCGGGGATTGTCAATATTGGCTATTCCATGGGCTATGCGCGTCTGGTGGAGAATATGTTGCAGATCGAGCTGGGCAAGGAAGATACCCGCTCTGACTGGTTGGCGCGTCCTCTGAGCGATCGTCAAAAACTCTATGCCGCGGACGATGTGTTGTATCTGTTTAGAATTTATAAATTGTTGCTGGAATTGCTCGAGCAGCAAAAGCGCCAGAGCTGGTTTGCCGAAGAGATGTTGGATCTACAGCGGATTGCCGCAGATCGCCGGGAAGCCCTGGATTATTATCTGCGTGTTAAAGGTGCCTGGCGTCTTAATCCGCTGTCACTGGCGGTGTTAAAGCGCCTCTGTGAATGGCGTGAGCAGGCTGCCCGGACATTGGATAAACCCCGCTCACATATAGTGAAAGACAATGTGCTGCTGGATCTGGCGAACAACAAACCGACCCAGATGAGCCAGCTGCATCAGATTGAAGACTGGTACTCCCGGTCGGTGAAGCGTTTTGGCGCAGAGGTGCTGGAAGAAATTGCCAGTGTCGATGAGCATAATTTGCCCGCTGAGTTGCCGCAGCCTCTGTCCCGTGCGGTCAGTGATGTGATGAAAAAAATGCGTATCAGTATCAATGAAGTGGCAGAGGCTCAGGCCATTCCCAAAGAGTTGATGTGCAACAAGAAAGAGTTGGAATCGATTCTGCGCAGTGCCGTTGAGGGCAAGCGGGAGTGGCCTGTACGATTGGTTGATGGGTGGCGGGGCAGCATGGTGATCCCAGCGCTAGAGCGAGTAATCGATAGCAGTGATGCCTTATGAAAATCCCTGGTAAAATCCTCTGCGATATTTATAAAACCGCGACCAAAGAAGAGATGTATCTCTATCTGTCCCGAGAGGACGGCTTTAAGCGCGTCCCGGAAGCGCTGCTAATGCAGTTTGGCAAGCCGGTGCTGGTGACGACTATGCTGCTGGCCGCGAGCAAAAAACTGGCTCGGGCGGATGTGATAAAAGTAATGGATGATATTGCTCGCCAGGGTTTTTATTTGCAGATGCCACCGCCGCCCATTCCTCTGACCGAGCAACTCTAATGGCCAGTCAGCCCTGGTGGCAGACCAAATCTCTCGCCGATATGAATGATAGCGAGTGGGAGTCACTCTGTGATGGCTGCGCTAAATGCTGTCTGGTGAAGTTGGAAGATGCGGACACGGAAGAGATTTATTACACCAATGTCAGTTGCCAGTTGCTGGATACCGAGTCTTGCCGCTGTTCTGATTATGCTGGGCGTCATAAGATAGTGGATGACTGTATAAAGCTTGATCGCAGCAATGTGAATAAGTTGGAGTGGCTGCCCCAGAGCTGTTCCTATCGGCTGATTGCCGCGGGGCTGCCGCTGCCTGAGTGGCATCATCTGCGCACTGGCGATCGTGAGGCTATGCACGGTTATGGCGCGTCGTTGCGCGGCAAGGTGACCTCCGAGTTACATGTGCATGACGATGATATTGAAGACCATATTATTAGATGGATTAATTAACTATGTATACCGCTGAAGATTATCTCCAGGGCTGGATTGCCTATTCGATTGGTGGGCTATTTTTACTGTCGTTTCTTTGGTATCTGCTGCGTAATCTGCGCTTTGCCGTGGTCCGTCATGTTCTGATTTTGACTGCTGCAGCCTTTCTGTTCACTCCGGTGACGGCCTATCGCGATGACGCTCATTTGGCGCCGGCGTTTTTTGTCAGTCTCTATGAAGGGGTTTTGCTGTCCGGTGCGAATGAGGGTTTTCAGCGCGGCTTGGCGCCGATTATTGCGCTGCTGGTGTTTGCTCTGTTGATCTATGCGGTTGGGCGTTTGTTGTGGGCCAAGCTATTTGCTTCTAAGCCTTTGGTTTCTGCGGGTACTGATACTAATAGCGGTGCTGATCAGTCATCTGAATCTGCTCGTTAATAAGAGTTTGGCTAGGGTGACAGGCTTGTCACTGTCAGTTATCTATTTAATGTTTTATCTCCACAGAGACCTTTAGCGGCCATCTCGGTAGAGTACAGCGACTAGGGATCTCTTGGGTGCGGGCGAAGCCATGAAGATCCTTTGCGATCGGTCCTATAGCTTTGCCATTTTCAGCGTTCGCGCAACTCGTTGCACTCAGACAGGGCGCTCTCTCAATCTGAAAATAACAAACCCATAAGCAGGCCCTGATTGATCGCAAAGTATCTCCATGGCTTCGCTGCTGGATTGTGGCTGCTGAGAGATTTTATGATGTCCTCGTCGCAGCGCTCTGTTGGGATGAAAATCTGGAGGCGTCAGCGCTACCTTCGGTACTCCGCGGTCATAGTTAACCGCGGATTCGCTTGAAGACAGTGCCCTAACAGCGGCACCATGCCCCATCAGTTTTATTAGACGGCTTTGAGGCTGCGACTGGCTGATAGAATTCGTTGAATGGCGGATTTTTTGCTGGTTTTTACCCTATTATGTTCGCCTAACTCATTTACCAACTCAAAATGTGGATTTAGACTCTATGAAATTTGAAGGTACAGACAACTACGTAGCCACCGAAGAACTACAGATGGCCGTGAACGCCGCCGTGACATTGCAGCGTCCATTATTGATTAAGGGCGAGCCCGGAACGGGCAAGACTCTGCTTGCAGAAGAAGTGGCTAAGTCATTGGGCAAGCGACTGATCTCCTGGCATATCAAGTCAACTACCAAAGCTCAGCAGGGTCTTTACGAATACGACGCGGTTTCACGTCTGCGTGACTCCCAGTTGGGCCATGATAAAGTTAACGATATCAGCAACTATATCGACAAAGGTAAGCTTTGGCAGGCGTTTACTGCGGACGAGCAGGTTGTGTTGTTGATCGATGAGATCGATAAGGCGGATATTGAATTCCCTAACGATCTGCTGCTGGAATTAGATCGCATGGAGTTCCATGTCTACGAGACGGGCGAAACCATTAAAGCGATTCAGCGTCCTATCGTGATTATTACCAGTAACAATGAGAAAGAACTGCCGGATGCGTTTTTACGTCGCTGTTTCTTCCACTTTATTAGCTTCCCTGACCGCACCACCATGAAACGCATTGTTGACGTTCACTTCCCCGTGATCAAAAAGAAGCTGGTGGATGAGGCTCTGGATATTTTCTTTGATGTGCGCAAGATTCCCGGCCTGAAGAAAAAACCCTCTACTTCTGAGTTGGTGGACTGGCTGAAGCTGGTGATGTCTGATGATATTCCCGAGGATATTCTCACTAACCGCGATCCTACTAAAGCGATTCCACCGCTTTACGGCGCGCTGTTGAAAAATGAGCAGGACGTTCACTTGTTGGAGCGCTTGGCATTTATGACTCGTCGCGAAGCCCGATAGGCTTTATCACTTATGTTGATTAACTTTTTCTTCACCTTGAAAAAAGCCAATGTGCCGGTTTCGATTAAAGAGCTGCTGGATTTGCTGGCGGCTCTGGAACAGAATCTGGCCTTTGCCTCCCTGGATGATTTTTATCTGCTGTCCCGCACCTGCATGGTCAAAGACGAAAAATACTATGATCGTTTTGACCGGGCCTTTGGTGCCTATTTCAAAAATCTCGAAAACCTCGATGATATTATCGAAGCACTGATACCCGAGGACTGGCTGCGCAAAGAGTTTGAAAAAAATCTTAGCGAAGAAGAAAAAGCCAAAATCGAAAGCCTCGGTGGCCTAGAGAAGCTTATTGAAGAATTTAAAAAGCGCCTCGAAGAGCAGAAAGAGCGACACGAGGGCGGCAATAAGTGGATTGGCACTGGCGGCACTTCACCCTTTGGCAATGGCGGTTTTAATCCCGAGGGCATTCGTGTCGGCGGTGAAGGCGGGCAGGGCAGTGCGGTGAAGGTTTGGGAAGATCGTCAGTTTAAAGATCTCGACGATTCTGTACAGATTGGCACACGCAATATTAAGGTGGCGCTGCGGCGGTTGCGCAAGTTTGCCCGTGAGGGATCTGAGGATCAGTTGGATCTTGACGACACCATTCGCAGCACAGCACGCAATGCGGGCATGTTGGATATCAAGATGGTTGCCGAGCGCCGCAATGCGGTCAAGGTGCTGATCTTCTTTGATATTGGCGGATCCATGGATCCCTATGTGCGTCTCTGTGAAGAGCTGTTTTCGGCGGCCAAAACCGAGTTTAAACACTTGGAATATTTCTATTTCCACAACTGTCTCTATGACTATGTGTGGAAGGATAATCATCGCCGTCGCGAAGAACAGATGTCGACGCAGGATGTGCTGAATAAATACTCGTCAGACTACAAAGTGATCTTTGTCGGTGATGCCTCCATGGCACCCTATGAAATTAATAGCCCCGGTGGCAGTGTTGAATATCACAATGCCGAGCCTGGCAATGTGTGGATGGACCGCATGGCCAAGACCTTTGATAAACTGGTCTGGTTAAACCCGGTGCAGGAGCAGTACTGGGATTACACGCCATCGATTCTAATGTTGCGTGAATTAGTCGAGGGCAAGATGTTTCCTTTGACTCTTGGCGGTCTGGAAAAGGGTATGAAGCTGCTGTCGAAATAATTTTTCCATAGCGGTCCTACCAAGCCAATTAATATAATTATAAAAACAGCAAAAATCATTAACGGGTACTGTTATGAACGTTCAAGAAGCCGCTGAAAAAGCGCAGCTGGATATAGGGCTGTCAAGCCAACAACCTGCTTTGGCAGCAGATTCACTGTTGGGTCTGTGGCAGCAGGCAGTTGCTGATTCCGCAGAGCGACCGGCATTTACCTGTTTGGGGCAGACGCTCTCCTATGGTGAGATTGACCAGCTGGCAGAGCGTATTGCTGGTTATTTCCATAATCAGCTAAAGCTTGAAGCTGGCGATCGTCTCGCCGTGCAATTGCCCAACTTACTGCAATATCCGGTTGTGGTGATAGCGGCTTGGAAGCTCGGTCTGGTGATTGTGAATACCAACCCCATGTATACCCATCGTGAATTGGTCCACCAGTTTAATGACTCCGGTGCTAAAGCAGTGGTGGTCTTGGATCAGTTCTATGACACGCTGCAAGCAGCGCTCCCGGAGACTGGCATCGAACATGTTGTCGTGACTCGCGCTATCGATCTGTTACCACAGCCGAAGAAAAGCTTGCTCACCGCGGTGACTAAGGTGCTCGGTAAGCGCCCCAGTTTACCCTCTAAAGGTATTGTTGGATTTAACCATATGCTAGCAGCAGAGAGTGCTTATCCACGGCATACACCTGCCTACGACGATATCAGTGCGCTGCAATATACCGGTGGCACCACCGGTGTTTCCAAAGGCGTGATGCTGACTCAGGGCTCGTTGATGAGCAATGTGGCGCAGACCATGGCCATGGTCAGTGTCGGTGGTCGTTCGGTGACTCATTTCACCACTGTTTCGCCGCTGCCCCTCTACCATATCTATGCTTGGATGCTGAATATGGGACTGATGCCAGCGACTCGTGGGCACAGTGTATTAATTCCCGATCCACGCAATATTCCGATGTTTGTCGGTGCCATCAAGTCATTAAAGTTTGAAATATTCTGCGGCCTAAATTCGCTGTTTGTTACGCTGCTGCAAGACAGTAAGTTTCAGAAGCTGGATTTCTCCAAGTTACAAATTACCCTCTCGGGTGGCATGGCGTTAATGGATGCTGTGGCAGAGGAATGGCATCAGGCCACCGGCTGTGTGGTCAGTGAAGGTTACGGCATGACTGAGTCATCGCCAGTGATCTCCATGAACCCATCGGGTTTTGAAAAAATTGGTACTGCGGGTATTCCACTGCCGGGCACCGAGATCAAAGTGGTGGATGAAAACGGTGTTGAGCAGCAAGTCGGTGGTGTTGGCGAGCTCTGCGTTCGTGGCGCTCAGGTAATGAAAGGCTATTGGCAGCGTGAGGCTCAGACCGCTGAAGTGATTGTCGATGGCTGGTTGCACACCGGTGATATTGTCACCGTGGATGAGCAGGGCTACATCAAAATTGTCGACCGCTTGAAAGATATGATTATTGTCTCGGGCTTTAATGTCTACCCCAATGAACTGGAGCAGGCTTTAACCCAGCACCCAGATGTCTTGGAATGCGCTGCCATTGGTATTGCCGATCCTAAGGCAGGCGAGGTGGTGAAGATGTTTGTTGTGGCTAACAATGCGGCCCTGACCGCTGAGCAAGTGAAGGAGTTTTGTAAGGCTAATATGGCCGGTTACAAGGTGCCCAAGTTTGTTGAGTTCCGAGCTGATCTACCGAAAAGCAATGTCGGCAAGGTACTGCGCAAAGAGTTAAAGGCGGAAGAGAAGGCGAAGCTAGAGAGCTAGAGAGTTTGTAAGCTTAAGCTAGGAGTTCGAAGAGAGCGCTTTCTGTAGGACATTTTAAAAACCCATAAAAAGGCCGGACTTGTTACCAAGTCCGGCCTTTTTTGTACTGCTCTATTAGGTCTTTTAATCGCCACTAGACCATATAGACAACACCCCAGAGACCAACAGCCGTCAGCACGAGGGTGTATGGCAGCGCCATAATCACCATGCGCATATAGGACAGGCGGATCAGCGGGGCAATAGCCGAGGTCAACAGGAAGAGGAACGCAGCCTGACCATTGGGGGTTGCGACACTTGGCAGGTTGGTACCCGTGTTGATCGCAATAACCAGCTTGTCGAAGTGCTCACGGCTAATATTGCCGGCGTCTAACACTGCTCTGACTTCGTTGATGTAAACCGTTGCTACAAACACATTGTCACTGATCATAGAGAGTACCCCGTTGGCGAGGAAGAACATGCCCGGCTGGACAGATTCATCCATGGCCAGTACCCAACCGATAACCGGAGAGAACAGGTGCTGTTCGTGGATCACTGCAACAATGGCAAAGAACACAACCAGCAGCGCGGTGAAGGGCAGGGCCTCTTCAAAGGCGTGACCAATGCGGTGTTCTTCAGTGACACCGTTAAAGGCAGTCAGCAGTACAATCACCATCAAGCCAATTAAGCCCACCGGTGCCCAGTGAAAGGCCAAGCCTAAAACTAGAATCAACGAGACAACCACTTGCACAATCAATGCCGCCTTGTCGTACTGAGTGCGGCGTGAATTGTCGTGATCACTGGAGGCTTGCAGGATGACGCGGACTTCTTCGGGCATCTCTGCGCCGTAGCCAAGAATTTTGGTTTTCTCCAAAATAATACAGGTGGCTAGACCGCAGACCAGAACTGGCATGGTCACTGGCGCCATGGTCAAAAAGAATTCAATAAATTCCCAGCCGGCTTTCTCTGCGATCAATAGGTTTTGCGGTTCGCCTACAACAGTGGTTACACCACCTAGTGCGGTACCCACAGCACCATGCATAATCAGGCTGCGCAAGAAGGCACGGAATTGATCTAAGTTTGCACGCTGGTTTCCAGCGAGATTATCGTCAGTGCTGTGATCATGGCCGTCATCGACAATTTTCTTGCCCGAGGCCACCTTGTGGAATACCGAGTAGAAGCCCACTGAAATCGTAATCAGTACTGCTGTAACCGTCAGCGCGTCGAGAAACGCAGAGAGAAAGGCACCGGCAAAACAGAATAAAAATGATAGGGTGGTTTTAGATTTCACCTTGAGCAGAATATTGGTGAAAACAAACAGCAGCATATCGCGCATAAAGTAGATGCCGGCGACCATAAACATCAGCAGCAGAATCACTTGGAAGTTTGACACCGTCTCTTGATAGACCGCTTCAGGTGACGCCATGCCGAGTAGGATCGCCTGGATGGCGAGCAGGCCGCCAGGCTGCAATGGGTAGCATTTAAGCGCCATAGCAAGGGTTAAAATAAATTCAGCAATCAGCATCCAGCCGGTCACAAAGGGACCAAATGCCCAGAGTGCGATGGGGTTGATTATCAGAAAGGCAATAATCGCCTTCTCATACCAACCTGGGGAATTGCCCAAAAAGTTCTTTTGAAACGCCTGATACATCGTCGGCTGCATGGTAGTTCCTTATTATTGGCTAGTCGGAAAATAAATCGTGTTAAACTGCATTTTCAAGGCGCAAACAGTAGCGGTTGATTCCGCAATATGCAAGTCCGACCGCAGCCTCTTTATAGAGGCTTTTTGAACCTGATTTATAAGGCTATTATCGCAACATGTTACCCCCCGCTCTCGAAGGATTTTTCCCCGCTAACGCTCTCTCTGGTACTGACAAGCTGGTGGTCATTCCCGTGGTTGGGCGCGATATTTTGGTTGCCCGTGGCAGCCTTGATCTGGTTATCGATCGCGAGCAGGCTGACGTAATGAAGTTTTTCTGTCAGCAGCGCTTGGTGCTGGGTCAGTGGAATGGTGTCGATTGCGAGGTCTGGGATCTGTCCCCAGAGTGCCGTTCCATGGAGGGTTTCTCGGTGATGGAGCTGCGCTCGGTATTACTCTCGAGCAGCGATGAGCAGTTTTCTCTGGCCAGCCGCGCGGTGCAGATGCTCGAGTGGCAAAAGCATCATCGCTACTGTGGCAGCTGTGGTGAAACCACCCAGAGTGCAACAGATGACCATGGCCTGCGCTGTATAACCTGTGAAATTAGTCTTTATCCACGTATTTCTCCCTGCGTAATTGTTGTGGTGCGCGACGGCGAGCGCTGCTTGCTGGGACGTTCGGTAAACTGGCCAGAAGGGCGCTTTAGTGCCCTGGCAGGTTTTGTCGAAGCCGGTGAGAGTGCCGAGCAGGCCCTACACCGGGAAGTATTCGAGGAGTCTGGGGTGCAGATTAAGAACCTGCGCTATGTGGGCAGTCAGGCCTGGCCCTTTCCCGGTCAGCTGATGCTCGGCTTTATTGCCGATGCCGACACCACGGAGATTAAAGTCGACGAGGTGGAGATTGCCGAAGCTTACTGGTGGCACTATAAAGAGCTGCCAGCTATCTTGCCGCCGATCACCAGTATGTCAGGGCGCCTGATTGCGCGCTTTGTGGAAGAGGTTAACGGCGCCTAAGCCGTCTATAATCAATTTTTATCTGTCTATCAATGGAGTTTGTCTTGGAATTTCTTTTTGAATACGGTTTATTTTTAGCCAAAGTGGTTACCGGTGTCGTCGCCCTCGTGATTGTGGTCAGCATTGTTGTGGGCCTGAGCCAGAAAAACCGCCAAAGCGGCAGTAAAGGTCATCTTGAGATCACCCCGTTAAATGAAATGTTTGACGATATGAGTGATGCGATCAAATTTGCGGTTATGGACGAGTCACTGCACAAGGCTGAGGACAAGCGCCTACAGAAAGAAAAACAAAAGAAGGCCAAGGAGCTGCAAAAAGCCAACAAAAAAGCGTCTAAGGATCCGGAGGTTGAACGGCCTGCCCAGAAGCCTCGGGTATTTGTGGTGAATTTTCATGGCAATATGAGTGCCTCTGCGGTGACCAATCTTCGCGAAGAGGTAACCGCGATACTCTCCCAGGCAAGTGCCAATGATGAAGTGGTTGTGCGTCTTGAGAGTGGCGGCGGCATGGTTCACAGCTATGGACTGGCCTCTAGTCAACTGGATCGTATTCGCAAACGCAAGATTCCCCTCACGGTCTGTGTCGACAAGGTGGCTGCCAGTGGTGGCTATATGATGGCCTGTGTCGCCGATAAAATTATCGCCGCGCCCTTCGCCATTCTCGGGTCAATTGGTGTTGTCGCCCAACTGCCAAACTTTCACAAGGTGTTAAAAAAGCACGATGTGGAGTTTGAGCTACTGACCGCCGGTGAGCACAAGCGCACCCTGACTATGTTTGGTGAAAATACCGACAGCGGCCGGGAAAAGTTTGTCGAGGAGCTGGAAGATACTCACAGCCTGTTTAAAGAATTTGTTCACCAGCGCAGACCTCAGCTGGATATAGATCTGATTGCCACCGGTGAAGTTTGGTTTGGTATCCGTGCTCTCGAGGTTGCTCTGGTGGACGATTTGCAGACCAGCGATGAGTACCTGGTTGATCGCGCCCAAGAGGCGGATGTCTATGAGATTGCCTTTGTGGTGAAAAAGAAGCTTCATCAACGTTTGGGTCTGGCGGCGGAGGAGAGTGCCGATCGGGTGATGCTGCGCTGGTGGGAGCGATTGACCAACAACACTGAGCGTATGACCTAGTCTAATTCTGTATTGAGCGCTTGTTAGATCAAGCGCTTTTTACTTTATTGAAAACAAAGCACTTTAAAGCAAAGCCCTTAAAACAGAGCTCTTAAAATAGAGCCCTTAAAACAGAGCTCTTAAAAAAGAGCTCTTAAAAAAGAGCTTCGGGGTCCAAATTGTAAGCATCCGGTGGCAGGTTGCGGGCTATATCAATCGAGCCCTCTTTGCCGGTAATCGAGATCACTTTCTTCTGCGCCAGTCGGCGTTTATTCACATCCAGTATCACCGTCAATTTTGGCTTTCTGCCCATTCCCGCCCGATAATCACTGACCACAGCCACTTCACCGTTGGTTAACTCAACCAGAGATCCTGGTGGGTAGAGGCCAATGGCCTGAATAAACGTATCCACCAACTCCTTTTGAAACAATCGTGCGCGCCAGCCAGCGAGCTTGAGTATGGCTTCTGAATGGGGAATCGGTGTGGCGTAATAGCGCGGGCTGGTCATGGCGTCATAGCAATCGACGATGCCAGCGATTCGCGCATAAAGTGGAATATCGGTGCCGCTAAGCTGTTTAGGATAACCACAGCCATTAAAGCGCTCGTGGTGATACTGCACGGCGGCGATCACCTCAGTAGATAAATTGTTGTCCGCCAAAATAGTCAGCCCATGCTCAATATGGCTGCGGGTCTCCGCTCTCTCGGCATTGTTGAGTTCAGTGCTTTTGCGCAGCAGGGCATCGGGCAGATGGAGCTTGCCAATATCCATTAATAGCCCTGAGAGGGCCAGCTGAAATAGTTCTTTGCGATCGAGGCCCAGTTGGCGTCCCATCACCGAGCAGAGAATGGCGCAGGAAATAGAGTGGCGGTAGGCATAGCTGCTTTTGCTTTTAAGCCGAGCTAGCCAAACAGCGGCAGCAGGGTTGCGGATAATGCTTTCCACCATCGCCTCAACAAAGGGTTCAAGACGTTTAATATCGGGCTTTTGATACTCTTTAACAGTCTTGCCAATACGATTAAATTCTTGCTGAATACTCAGGTAGGCAAGGGTGGCAACACGCAGTTCCGAGGAGATATCGGTGCTGATTTTATAGTCGCCACCGTCGCGATTCATAAGCTCATGGCTCAGTGGCAGGGTGTTGATCTTCTGCGGCTCTGGGGTAGCTGTCTGCGGAATGGTCTGCGGAGTGGTCTGCTGAAGGGTCTGCTTACCGATCGGCTTAATAGTCTGGTTCATTGTGCTGGTAACATCCTGTTTGAGGTGGAAGGATCCTTTTATATCCCGGCATCTGTTTTTGTGCTTTTGATTCGCTTTGTTTTAATTAGGCTTTAAATTCTGGGCTTTAAATTCTAGGCTTTAGACTCTTTAGGTTTAAGCCTTACCAAAAAGAATAGCAGAAAAATAGCCTTGTATAGGCTGCAAATCCTCCCAGACTATGGGTTCTGCTAGGGCTGTCACGGCTTGGCTTAAAGGACGGCTTTACAGAGCCTTTTAACCAACTCCTTTAGCAGAGTAGCGCCGAAGCCACTGGCTAAACTCATGGGCGGGCAGCGCCTTACTGATATGGTAGCCCTGAGCATAGGTGCAGCCCAGTTCAGTCAGCAGAGCCATCGATTCGGCATCTTCAACACCCTCGGCGATGGTTTCCATGTGGAAGCGCTTGCCCCAGTCGAGGATCAATTTGACTATATCCATATCGATCTGGTTGTTGCGCATATTTAAAATAAAGGATTTATCGATTTTCAATTCGTCGGCGGGAATAAACTTAAAGTACTCCAGGGATGAATAACCGGTACCAAAGTCATCAATGGCAATTCTGACCCCAAGCTGTTTAATCCTTTTTAACGCCTGAAAGCCCTGATCGAGATCTTGCTGAATGGTCGACTCAGTGACTTCGATACAGATATCTGAGGGTTCCGCACCCCAGAGATTGAGGCTCGATTCGATGGTCTCGAAGAGCTGTGGTGAGTGCAGGCAAGAGGCTGAGAGATTTATGGCAGTGGTGATATGTTGACCGCGCCAAGCGGCCGCCTCTCTGATGGCAGTGTGAATGGTCCAGGCAAACAATTCATCCATGCGCCCGGACTGCTCGATGATCGCCACTAGCTCTTCGGGATTAATACCATGATCCCGCTGATTCCAGCGAATAAGCCCCTCGGCGCCTCTTGGTTGGCCGTCTGCTAAACGAATCTGCGGCTGGTAAAACAGCTCAAAACCATTCTCACTGAGGCTGTCGGAGACTTTTTGTTTGAGTGCAATTTTATGTCGCGCTTTGTGGCTTGCCGAGGCCTCGCCGACAAAATAGGGCTGCCTTAAATCCCGTGCTTGTTTAGCCGCCGCTTCGGCATTCTGGAGCAGTTTTTCAGCTCGAATTTCTCCACTGTCATCGGCATGGCCGCAGTCATCGCTGGCGGCAAAGCCAATATGGGCCTCAAGGGTCAGTGTTTCAGTGCCAATATGAAATGCCGCGGTAATTTGATCGATGATTTTTTTCGCCACCAGGGGTGCCAGCTGGATATTCAGCAAAGGGCTAATAATCAGGGCGAATTTATCGCCGTCGATCCTGCGGCAAGCCAGTGGATATTTGGGCACTGAGGACAGGCGCTGTTGCAGTTCGGCAATAACCTGATCGCCAGCCAGATAGCCAAAGCGCTGATTGACTTGCGCAAATTGGCTGAGGTCGATCAGGGCCAATAATGTCAGCTGTTGGCTATCTTGATTCCCACTGAGGCAGGTTGCCAGTGTTCCCAGAAGCGCCGGGCGATCAATTGCCCAGGGGCTTATCTGAACCGGCGGTTGGCTAGTCATAACTAGATATACAGGGTTTCAGGGTCGAGGCCATGGGCGCCGGGTTCAAGGGTTTTGGCTATCTCGATATTGCTATTGCCTTCTTCAGTTGCGCTGGCCAAGTCCATTTCCCTGAAGTCGATATACTGATTTTTGTCGGCGTCCAATATGACCAAGACCTGGGGGCGCAGACGCTTGCCCGGGTTTTCTTTGACCACAATACCCACCTCGCCAGAGGTTAGCTCCACCAGCGTGCCGGTGGGGTAGACGCCAAGAGCCTGAATAAAGGCTTCAATCAATTCAGGCTGAAAGTCGAAGCCGCGCCACTCATACATTTGTTTGATTGCCAGGGCATGGGTGATTGGCTTGGCATAGACCCGCTGACTGGTAATCGCGTCATAGCAGTCGGCAATTGCTGCGATGCGCGCATAGAGGGGTATCTGAGTGCCCTTGATACTCTGTGGATAGCCACTGCCATCAAAGCGCTCATGGTGAGAGGCGATCATATCTATGACCGCTTGGGGCATAACCCGGGAGGAATCTTTGGCCATTTTCAAGCTTAGATCCACATGCTTTTGCATCAAAGCAAATTCCCGTTCTGATAGCTGTTGGTTTTTGTTGAGGATCACCGGTGGAATTTTTAGTTTGCCAATATCCAATAACATGCCGCCCATGGAGAGCTGGGCCAGCTCTTTTTGCGGCAGGCCAATTTGGCGGCCGATCACTGAGCACCAGATGGCCACGGCAATACAGTGACGGTAGGTATAGGAGTCCTGAGATTTAAGTCGTGCCAGCCAGATACTGGCGCCGGGGTTGCGGGTAATACTGTCGACTAGGGGGTTGATAACCTCGCTGAGCTGGCCGAGATTGAGGGCCTTGCCACTGCCAATACGACTGACCATGCTATCAAATTCATCGCGGATGTTTTGGTAGGCACCCTGGGCAATTCGAATCTCATGGGTAACCGAACTCTGCTCTGTGTAACGGACTGGATTGTGCGCAGCGAGCTCGGTTTTGAAGGGCTGGGCGACAATGCCAGGAGGTCTTTTATTCGAGGGCTGTGAGGTGATATTAATATTGAGATTAGCGATGCTTTTACTGGTATCTATATAGACATAGTCGCAGTAAAAACCGAGCTTCTTCACCTCAGATAGATTGCGAATCATAAAGCCCTGGAGGCTAAACGGTGTGTCGAGCCACGGCCGATCGAGCCCGGAGACATACATGCCCGGCTGTAGATCCTGAACATAGACCTTTTTGCTCTGTAGCTGCCCCAATCTCGTTACTCCTTAACGATGTACTTCCCTTTTGAACGCTGTTTAAGCCTTTCTAACTGTCTGGTTATTTGGCGATAGTCTGTTGCCCTAATCAGCCGCCTTTACCGCCTTCTCGAGGCCATTATGGACTCTGGTTATGATTAGTGCAGTCTAATCCCTGCGCAGTTTATCTTTCAGGGCGATGGGGTTGGTAAGATTAAACACTACTATGTAGCTTGAGATCAGAAAAGTAATGATCGCAGCGGCTTGAATTAAGTGTGACGCGTTATTACTAATCAGGCTGGTATTAAAGGCAACGTAGGCAATCAGCAGCGAGAACTCGCTGTTCTGGCCCAGGCGCAGACCTATATCCCATGCCAGACCATGACTTTCACTCTGGTTGCGCAACAGCCAGTGATAGACCACCGGCTTTAGCGTCAGCATAATGATTGCCAGTATGATCGCTGGCAGGGCAATCTGTGGAATCAGCGACAGATCGAAACCGCCGCCGAGGGCAAAAAAGAACAGAATCAGAAAGAAATCCCGCAGCGGTTTTAGATTGAGTGCGATATAGGGGGCGATGGGGCTGGTGGCGATGGAGATGCCAGCAATAAAGGCACCGATTTCTCGTGACAGACCGCCATATTCGGCGAGCTCCGCAACCCCCAGACACCAGCCGATAGCCAGCAGAAAGACATACTCGCCAATACGGTCAAAGCGGGCAAACAGGGGCTGTAACACATAGCGCACCATCAACACCGAACCCGCGATCAGCAGCGGCAGAGAGATCAGACTGACGGCAAAGCGCATGGAGCTGTCACCACCGGAAGCGGCAGATATAAGCATCAGCAACACGAAGATGGCGAGAAAATCTTGCATGAGCAACATGCCGACCATCAGCTCACCGGAGTGGCGATGGTGGAGCACGGTGGTGGGTAATAGTTTGATGCCGATAATGGTGCTGGAGAACATCATCGAGGTGCCAATAATCAGATTTTCCGTGGCCGAGAAGCCAAATAGATAACCTATGCCATAACCGGCCAGGGCAAATATCAGCGAGCTGATTAGGGTGACATGGGTAACCTGACGAAAAACCCGCAACAGGGCCTGGGGTTGCATATCCAGACCCAGTAAAAACAGCAGAAAGATAATGCCGATGCTGGCGATCTCAGCGATTAACTCCACATCGGTAACCCAGGCCAGACCGTGGGGGCCCATGGCAGCGCCGAGCAGAATATAGACCACTAACAGAGGCTGACGCCCAAACAGCGCCAGTGAAGCCACTACAGCTGCACCGGTGAAGATAAGAAAGAAAATTTGTATTAGATGATGTTCCATCCCGTTATCTCAATACATCCAGCACCAGGGTGCAAGGTCTAGTGGAGTTTATTTTAAAATAACGCGCTACTGCCGGTAGCGCAGAGGTCTAAAAGTGGCTAGCGCAGACGTTTAAAAGCCGCTAGCGCAGCCGCTTAAACAATGGCTGTGCCTGATCGGCGGCGGTTTGGTAGCCATCGGAAAAATCACTCAGTGATTTTGCTGCTGCTTGCAGATCCACCTCAGGAGCCAAGCTAAATTGCGTAAACCCACAGCGCTGCAACATATACAGCTGATCCTGAATAACATTGCCTATGGCTCGAATGTCGCCTTGGTAGTCATAGCGGTCACGTAATAGGCGTGCGCTTGAGAAACTGCGGCCATCGACAAACTTGGGAAAGTTGAGGGCGATAAGGGGCAGTTCCCCTAGATCATTTACCAGAGCCTCGACCTCTTCATCGCTGTCCAGCCAGACTCCTACTTGGCCAGCTTGCGCACTGAGTTCGGCGCGATGTTCGAGCCAGTATATCAGTGGCACCAGAATATCACCGGCTGGAATGGCCTCGACTGGCTGTTGCAGCACTGTCCAGCTATCCTCGGCAACTGCTCCGTGACTAAGCATCTTTTGCATAAACTCGCTCCTTAAATTTGTCTGCACCAATACGCTGATAGGTAGCGAGGAACGCTTCGCCTTCAAGGCGATTCTCCACATAGACATCGAGTAATTTTTCAATGCCGTCGACCACATCATCCCGCGACAGAGAGGGGCCCAGTACTTTGGCTAGGGCGGCACTTTTATTGGCGCTACCACCGAGCTGTATCTGATACCACTCTGCACCTTTCTTATCGACCCCGAGAATGCCTATATGGCCGATATGGTGATGACCGCAGGCGTTCATGCAACCGGAGATATTGAGCTCCAGATCGCCGAGATCATAGACATAGTCGAGATCTTCAAACTTGCGCTGAATGGCTTCGGCAACCGGGATCGATTTGGCATTGGCCAGGGAGCAGTAGTCGCCACCGGGACAGCAGATCATATCGTTGATGGTGCCGATGGTCGGTGTCGCTAAGCCGTCAGCCTTGGCCAGCTGCCAGAACTCGAACAGTTGGCTTTTGATCACGTCGGCAATTACGATATTTTGATTGTGGGTGGTGCGCAGTTCGCCATTGGAGAATTGATCGGCGAGGTTAGCGATACTTTCTAACTGGCGATCGGTCACATCTCCCGGGGCTACACCGGCGGGCTTTAGTGACAGAGTGACGGCAGCGTAACCAGGCTGCTTCTGGTCTCGCACATTGCGTTCCAGCCAGCGGGAGAAGGCCAGACTCTCTGCGGCCTGAGCTTGCAGTGCGCCATTGATAGCGGCGTCGTCCACAGACTGATAGTCGGGCAGGGGAAAGAAAGTTTTGACCCGCTCAATTTCGTTGTCAGTAAGCTGCGTCACGCCGTCTACATCCCGGGCAAGAATCTGCGCCCATTCGGTTTCGACGCGCTCGGCGAAAACCTCAGGAGTCCAAGCCTTGACCAGAATTTTAATTCTCGCCTTGTACTTATTATTGCGATTGCCATAGCGATTGTAGACCCGCAGCACTGCATCTAGATAACTGAGCAGATGTTGCTTGGGCAGAAATGGCTTGATCGATGAGGCGATAACCGGTGTCCGACCTAGGCCGCCGCCAACATAGACATGGAACCCCGTTTCGCCCTGTTCATTTTTAACCAGCTGGAGGCCAATATCGTGAAGTAAGAACGCCGCGCGATCTTCTTCAGAACCGCAGACGGCAATCTTAAATTTACGCGGCAGAAAGGCAAATTCCGGGTGAATAGTGGACCACTGACGGATAATTTCACACCAGGGGCGGGGGTCTTCGATCTCGTCCGCGGCGACGCCAGCAAATTGATCGGTGGTGGTGTTACGGATACAGTTGCCGCTGGTTTGAATTGCGTGCATCTGCACACTGGCGAGTTCGGCGAGAATATCCGGAACCTCTGCTAGCAATGGCCAGTTCAGCTGAATATTTTGCCTGGTGGTGAAGTGTACATAACCCTTATCAAATTTCCGCGAGATCTCTGCCATTTTACGCACCTGAGTGCTCGACATAAGGCCATAGGGCACGGCGACCCGTAACATAGGTGCGAGACGCTGCACATAGAGGCCATTTTGCAGGCGCAGGGGCAGAAATTCTTCTTCGCTGATCTTGCCATCAAGATAGCGTTGGGTCTGGTCGCGATACTGCTCAACTCGTTCATCGACGAGTTTTTGATCATATTGATCGTAGATATACATGGGTGTTTTTTAACCTTATCGGCAAGCTCTTAGGCTGTTACCCAGAGCAAAAATTATGCAGAACAGATGTCCCCTGCGTTTCAGGGGCGACATGATAGCTTCAAGGGAGCTTGTTTTGAATTACTATTTGGACATATAACAGTCGTTTTGCGGAATATCTAATAGTTGGTGGCCTTATGGGTCGTTCATGGACTTTGTGGGATGCGGTTAAAAACCCGATTTTTGCCCTGTGCAAACAGGCGACAGCTGAGAAAGCGCTTGCTAGAATGCGCGCTCAAATTCTATAGCGCTGTATAACAGGGCTAAATCGACAGACTTAAGTAGACAAACTTAAATAGACAAACTTAAAGGCATTAATATGAGCAGTGACAACAACCAATCCGTTCAAAACGCAGAAAGTAGCGCAGACAGCAAGGCCGACGCTATTGCAGCAGTCGCGGTGCTGACTATAGTGATAGTTACCGTGGTCTATTGGCTCTCTAGCCTCTAGTCTGGCTTTTTATTCCAGCTAATGGTTTTACATCTATGAGTTCAAAACTACAGTTAGTGGAAAATCTCAATCAGCGTCAGGTGGTTGAGGACTATCTCAATCGAGTTCAGCCTGAGGCTGAGGTCAGCGGGCAGCGTATCGCCGAATTACAGCAGCGGATTAAACAGCAGTTGCTTGAAAAAGATGCGGTGCTGATCGCCCACTACTATACCGACCCGCTTATCCAGGCTCTGGCCGAGGAAACCGGTGGAGTGGTCTCCGACTCACTGGAGATGGCGCGCTTTGGCAAAACCCATAGTGCCCAGACTCTGGTGGTTGCCGGGGTTAAGTTTATGGGTGAGACAGCAAAGATTTTGACCCCAGAAAAGCGCGTGTTGATGCCGACTCTAGAGGCCACTTGCTCATTAGATGTGGGCTGTCCCGCCGATGAATTTGCCGCTTTCTGCGATCAGCACCCGGATCGCACCGTGGTCGTCTACGCCAATACCTCTGCCGCTGTAAAGGCGCGGGCTGACTGGGTTGTTACCTCCAGTATCGCCCTCGATGTGGTCGAGCATCTCGACAGTCTTGGCGAAAAAATTCTCTGGGCGCCGGATAAATATCTCGGCAGCTATGTGCAGAAGCAGACCGGTGCCGATATGTTGCTCTGGGATGGTGCCTGTATTGTCCACGAAGAATTTAAGGCCCAGGGTATTGTCGATTTAAAGAAGGTTCATCCAGATGCCGCTGTGCTGGTGCATCCTGAGTCGCCACAATCGGTGATTGATATAGCCGATGCCGTGGGATCTACCTCCCAGCTTATTGCTGCTGCGGCAAGCCTGCCTCAATCAAAGATGATTGTGGCCACCGATCAGGGCATATTCTTCAAAATGCAGCAGGCGGTGCCCGACAAGCAGCTTCTGGTTGCACCCACTGGTGGCAGTGGCGCCACCTGTCGCAGTTGCGCAAGCTGTCCGTGGATGGGCATGAATGGGTTGGAAAACCTTCTTGCCTCACTTGAACAGGGCAGCAATGAAGTCTTTGTGGAGACTGACGTGGCTGTTGAGGCAATGAAATCGCTGGGCCGGATGATTGAGTTTCGCGAGCAGCAGGGCGCTTAACAGCTAAAATACTAATACGCGCCCGCTCTTTTAAGCCTTAGAGCTTCTCAGCCCGATCCTCCATGGCTGCCAGATCGCGCAAGCGCTGACGGATAATTGCCGACTGTTTGAAGTCCTCTTTTACCATGCCCGCCGCCAAGCGCAGCTGATCCCGGGCCTTATCGAAGACACCAACCAATATAAAGTACTCTGCCCGAGCCTGGTGCAGACCTGAAATATTCCCCGCTAAACCCCGCACTTCCGCCAGCCGATACCAGATCATAGGATCCTGAGGTCGCATTCGCGACAGCGCCGTCAGCATATTGTCCGCAGCGTCATAACGCCGCGCCTGCCAGAGGGTCTCGGACTTGAGCACCATCAGTGGGTAGTTATTTTGGTTGACCACTAGCTCTCGATTTAGTCGGTTAATTGCTCTGGCATATTGTTTCTCAGCCAGATCGATTTCGATATCGGTGTAGAGAAAGATCAAGTTGTTCGGCTGGGCTTGCAGCAGTCCAGCCATTGCCTGACGCGCTTCGTTGAGCTGATTGGCTTTCAGGTAGGCGAGGGCGAGGCCGTAATGGGCGGCGTCAGCTTTGAGGGTGTTGGCCTCAATTTCACCTTTAAAGCGATTGATGCTGATTGCAGTGGTTTGATCCATTGCCACCAGTGCTCTGGCGCGCATCAGATAGAACTCCGGGTTTTGCGCGTACTGACGCATGGAGGTTCCCATGGAACGGCTGCGGGCATCGCCTATACGTTTTTCGGTAATCGGGTGGGTGAGCAAAAATTCCGGTGGGCGGCTGCCGTTAAAGCGCGTGCCTTTAAGTAAGGTGGCAAACATATCGGCCACTGCGCCGGGGTCGCGATTGGCATTCTCCATGGTTGATAAACCAACCCGATCCGCCTCCTGCTCATTGGAGCGGCTGTAGCGCAGCTGGCTGTCCATGGACAGTGCCTGGGAAGTGATCATGGCGGCGGAGGCGGCGTCGCCACCCGCAGTGGCCGCAAGCACCACAGTGGCCAGCAGTCCGGCCATACTGATCATAGAGTTTTTCTTCTGCGCCTCGGTGCCTCGGGAAAAGTGCCGTTGGCTGAGGTGTGCCAGCTCGTGGGCCAGCACCGAGGCCATTTGATCTTCATTCTCGGCGAAGGCAAAGACGCCGGTGTGGAAGCCAACCACGCCACCGGGAACCGCAAAGGCATTCATTGAGGGGTTTTTAACGATAACCAGCTCTAGTCGCGGGTCTTCTAAATCACTGTAGGTGGCGAGATTGTAGAGCAGCTGTTCAAGATAGATCTGCATCAGTGGATCATCATAGGTGCGCACGCGGCTGCGGAAAATCTTTAGCCAGATGCGCCCCAGCTCATATTCTTGTTGTTTCGAGATCATTCCCGATGCGGCATCGCCGAGCACCGGCAGTTCAATATCGTTGGCTGCGAGGCTGCTGCTCACCGGCCACAGGAAACAGCATAGGAGGCAGCGGAGGGCCAGGGCTCTAACTATCTTGGCTCTAGATAGGTTTATTTTAGTCAGCTTTATTCTAGATAGCTTTAATAGGGAAAGGATAATCGCGATATTCCTTGTTGGGCTCGTGTCGAGTGAGGGAGCTAAAATACGTACTTAAACACCGCTTACAAAAACAGCGTAAACCTGCCGTTTACTGTAGCTGAAAATTATGCACAGTTCGACAGTTGAAATGTTGACAAGTTTCAGGTCAGATAGCCCCACAGTTCTGTGCAGCAACCTGCATACAGCTAAAGGCTTTTATTACAGCATAATTTTGCCCCAGCAGTTTCGAGAGGAAATGGATGAAAAAGATACTTCACAAATGGATTGAGCAGTATTTCGGCACTGAAGAGGCGCTCCTACTAACAATTATTCTTATTGTCTCGCTGGTTGTCTTCGCCACACTGGGCGCGGTGCTGGGGCCAGTGTTTGCCGCCTTAATTTTATCTTTTCTACTTCAGGGTGTGGTCAATATACTGGTGCGTCAAGGGGTGCCACGGGTGCTGGCACTGGTGAGCACCTACCTGATGTTCGTGGTCGGGTTTATCTCTGTGATTATCGGCTTGATTCCTATTATTGGTCGCCAGACCTCACTGTTAATAGGTGAGCTGCCAAAGATGATTTCTGGGCTTCGAGACCTTGCCGTGGCGCTGCCTGAACGCTATGCGGAATACGTCAGTCCGGAACAATTTCAATCGATTACCGAGCGTTTTTCGGAAGAGGTGGGGCGCTTGCTGGAGCAGGTTCTGTCGTTTTCCATCAGTAGTTTCCCCGGTATTATCGGGGTGATGATCTATCTGGTGTTAGTACCCCTATTAGTCATGTTTATGCTTAAGGATAAAGACCAGCTGCTGCTGTTCTTGAGTGATTTGCTGCCAGAAGAGCGTTCGGTGATGAGAACCATCTGGAATGAAATGGATATGCAGTTCACCAATTATGTGCGTGGCAAGGCCATCGAGATACTGATTATTGGTTTGCTCTCCTACGCCGTGTTCCTATGGCTTGGCGTCAATTATGCGGCACTGCTAGCACTGCTTGTGGGTCTCTCTGTCTTAGTGCCCTATATAGGCGCCACGGTGGTGACCATTCCGGTGCTGTTGGTGGGCTATATGCAGTGGGGATTTAGCAATGATTTCTTCTGGCTGTTTGGTGCCTACGGTGTGATTCAGTTTCTCGATGGCAATCTGTTGGTGCCGCTGTTGTTTTCCGAGGTGGTTAATCTGCATCCGGTGTTTATTATTGTCTCGGTGCTATTGTTTGGTGGTATCTGGGGCTTTTGGGGTGTGTTCTTTGCTATCCCATTAGCGACCTTGGTGAAGGCGGTATTCAATGCCTGGCCAAGGCGGGCGCAGCAGGAGCTGAGTTTGCAGCCGCCTCTGGATTTGGCGGTTGAGAATAATGAGGTGCCGCCAAGCACTTAGTAACCAGTCCGATCTAGGATCGTTCAAGGCTAAGCACTTAAAGTCGAGCACGTAAAGTTGAGCGCTGAAGAAATTCGTAAAAGAAACATACAAAAGGAACTGTCCATGAGCAACCGATCAACTACTTACTGGCTTCTATTAATGGTCGCCGTTGCGGCGGGTTTTCAGCAGGGCTGTTCGGCGCCAGATAAGCCGGCCCATCCCCAGGGCATTGTTATCAGCCCCAATGACAGCCGCGAATACCGCCACCTGCGTCTAGTCAATGATATGGATGTGCTGCTGATCTCTGATCCCAGCAGCGACAAGGCCGCGGCCTCTCTGGATGTCTATGTGGGCAGTTATCAAAACCCTCAAGACCGCGCCGGTCTGGTGCATTTTCTTGAGCATATGCTCTTTTTGGGCACCGAGAAATACCCCGAGCCCGGTGAGTATCAGAGCTTTATCAGCGAGCACGGTGGCAGTCATAACGCCGGTACCGGTCTCGAAAACACCAACTATTTTTTCGATATTGACGCAGCCCATCTTGAGCCGGCGCTGGATCGCTTTGCGCAGTTTTTTTCGGCGCCCAATTTTGATGCTAAATATGTCGATCGCGAGCGCAATGCGGTGGAGTCGGAGTATCGCCTCAAGCTTAAAGACGACGGTCGCCGAGGTCAGGATGTGCTGCAAGAGCAGGTTAATCCGCTACACCCTCTGAGCAAATTTACCGTTGGCAACCTAGATACACTGGCAGATTTTGATGGACGTCCAGTGCGCGACGAGCTGCTGGCGATCTATAGAAAGTATTACTCCGCTAATATAATGAAGTTGGTGGTACTTGGCAGCGAAAGCCTCGACGAACTGCAAACCATGGTGGAGCCGCGCTTCGGACCGGTGGCCAATAACCAGGTGGTGGTGGATGGCCCTGAGGCACCGTTGTTTGCCGCATCGCAGTTACCCGTGCAGCTATCCATTGTGCCGCTACAGAATTCCCGCTCCCTAAGCCTCAATTTCCCGCTACCGAAAATGTTTCCCCACTGGCAGAAAAAACCGGCCAACTATCTGGCGGCCTTGATCGGTCATGAGGGGGAGGGTAGCTTGCTGGAGGCCTTAAAAGTTAAGGGTTGGGCCGAGGGTCTATCGGCTGGCACCGGTCTCGAAGACCGCGGCGGGGCACTGTTCTTTGTGGATATCTCGCTGACGCCTGCCGGTCTTGAGCACCAGTCAGAGATTGTTGAGATGTTCTTTGCCAAGGTGCAGCTGATTGCCCAGCAGGGCATCAATAAGTGGCGCTATATTGAAACCGCCCAGCTCAGTGAGATCGCCTTTCAGTTTCAAGAGAAGCAAAACCCCATGGGCTATGTGTCGACGCTGTCGTCAAAGATGCAGCGCTATCCCATAGAGGAAGTGCTGCATGCCAACTATGTAATGAATCAGTTTGATGCCGACCTGCTCAGTCAGGTGGCCGCACGCTTAACCCCGGATAATATGCTGTTGTCACTGACCGCACCGGAAGTTGAGACTGACAGGGTTAGTGCGATGTATCAGACCCCCTATTCAGTGACAGAGATTGCTGACTCGGAGCTTGCCAAATGGCGTTCACCGGCAGAGTTTGAAAGTTTGGCGCTGCCCAAGGCCAATCCCTATATTCCAGATGACCTCAGTCTTATAGATTCCCTTGGCGAGATCAAAACACCGCAGTTGCTGGTGGATAGCAAGCAGGTCAGCGCTTGGCATTTTCCCGATACTGACTACGGCGTGCCCAAGGCGCATATTATTGCGTCATTGCAGACCCCTGGAATTGATTCCCCTGAGACCTTTGCGGCCCTGCAATTGTATCTTGCCTATATCAATGACCAGCTCAATGCAGCGATCTATCCCGCTCGTGAGGCGGGACTGAGTTTTTCCCTGCAACCCAGCGTTCGCGGTATTGCCATTGTTGTCGGCGGTTATTCAGACAAGCAGGCCATCTTGCTCTCTGATATTCTCGAGGCGCTGGCACATCCCCAGTGGGATGCCGCCCGATTCGAACGTATCCAGCAGGGTCTGTCCCGGGATATGAGCAACTTTGCTCAGCAGTATCCTTTCCGCCAGGTGATGGCGAGCTTTAATGCCATGATTAAGGGGCAGTGGACGCCGCTACAGAAGGTTGCCGCGGTGGAGAATTTATCCATGCCTGAGCTAAAGCTTTTTGCTGACAAGCTAATGAGGAACCTCAGTCTTGAGGTGTTGATCAGCGGTAACCATGATCAGAAATCGGCGGCAAAGCTGGTTTCAGATCTGTCCACTTGGGCAGAGCTTAAACAGGTTAGGGTGAAGCAGAGCGTGGCCAAGCTGCCACTGGGTCAACAGCTTGCGCAGATTCCTGTGGACCACACCGATGCAGCAGTGATGCTGTACTTGCAGGGTCGCGACGATAGCTTGACTGAGCGGGCCCATATATTGCTGGTTGGGGAAATGCTCGCCTCGCCTTTCTATACCAGTGTGCGCACTGAAAAGCAGTTGGGCTATGTGGTGGCGGCCTTTGCCAACAATCATCTGCGAGTGCCTGGTCTGGCCATGATAGTGCAGTCCCCTAGTGTCGATGAAGCGGCCATCAGGTCTGAGATGAGCGGCTTTTTGGCCACTTACTCAGAGCAGGTTGCGGCGCTCACTGAGGCCGATTTACAGCGCTACAAAGCCTCGGTGCTGAGCAGTCTTGAAGAGAGGCCAAAAAATCTCAGTGAACTCAACAGCCGTTTTATGGAATCTTTGGGCCTCGGCTACAGTGATTTTGATTTCCGTGAGCAGTTGGCAGTGGAGATCGCGGCGGTGACTATTGAAAGTCTCAGTGGTGCTTATTTGGCGCTTTCCGGGGATGAGCTCCGTGGGCTAGTGGTGGAAACCGTTGATGCCGATCAAGAGGGGGTTATGGTGGATTTGCGTAAGTTAGGAACAGTTTATGAGTATGAATTCAGATAGATTGGTCATATTCTCCTATTTTGTAAATTTACTAACTTCAGGTGAAGATTATAAAGTTGTTATAAAACATAAGGTTAGTAATCGCAGGCAGAAATTATAGCTATTTTGGGTAGGATTGAAGATCCTCAATTGTCATTGATTTCGTAATTTAACTACATTAAAATTACGGGCATATTTTTGCGCCCGTTGACCGAGTTCTAAGAGTGGGTCTGAAACTGCCGCAAATAACCGTTTAATTGATAATTGGTTGGTGAAGAATGACTAAGGATTTAGATCCGTTTGAAACTCAGGAATGGCTTGAAGCCTTCGATGCAGTACACAAAATCCACGGCGACGAGCGAGCGAATTTCCTTCTCAGCCAACTGCAGTCCCACGCCAGCGACCAGGGTATAAAGCTGCCTCCCTCGGTCACCACCCCTTTCCGTAATACAATCTCTGCTCACCGTGAAAAGCGTATGCCCGGCGACCTGTTTATGGAACGCCGTATCCGCTCATTGATTCGCTGGAACGCTCTGGCCATGGTGATGCGCGCGAATAAGAAAAGTGAAGGCATTGGCGGCCATATTGCCAGCTTTGCTTCCGCAGCGACGCTCTATGACGTCGGCTTTAACTACTTCTTCCGTGGCCCCGAAGGCGATGATCTCGGCGATCTAGTGTTCTTTCAGGGACACAGTGCCCCTGGTATGTATGCCCGTTCCTTCTTAGAAGGCCGTTTGAGCACCGATCAGATGGATAACTTCCGTCGCGAAGTGGATGGCGGTGGTCTGTCGTCTTACCCGCATCCCTGGTTGATGCCGGATTACTGGCAGTTTCCGACAGTCTCTATGGGCCTTGGCCCGATTCAGGCCATCTATCAAGCACATGTTATGCGTTACCTTTCTGCCCGCGGCATGGTGCCACGTGGCGATCGCAAGGTCTGGGCATTCCTCGGTGATGGCGAGTGCGATGAGCCGGAAAGCTTGGGCGCCATCTCACTGGCCGGTCGCGAGCAGCTTGAGAACCTGACCTTTGTGGTTAACTGTAACCTCCAGCGCCTCGATGGCCCGGTGCGCGGTAACGGCAAGATCATGCAGGAACTGGAAGGTGTGTTCCGCGGTGCTGGTTGGAATGTGATCAAGGTGGTCTGGGGACGTCACTGGGATCGTCTGATTGAAAAAGATACTACTGGGCTGTTGGTCAAGCGCATGGACGAAGTCTGTGACGGCGAGCTGCAGAACTACAAATTTAATGGCGGCGCCTATACCCGCGAGCATTTCTTCGGCAAGTATCCGGAGCTGCTTGAGCTGGTTGCGGATATGACTGACGACCAGATTATGTATCTGAATCGCGGTGGTCACGATCCCTATAAGGTCTATGCTGCCTATGCTGAAGCCTCTGCTCACAAAGGTCAGCCAACGGTTATTCTTGCCCACACTGTTAAAGGCTATGGTCTTGGTGGTGCAGGTGAAGCCGCTAACGACACTCACTCGGTGAAGAAGCTGGATATCGACAGCCTGCGTGGGTTCCGCGATCGCTTCGGTATTCCTGTCTCCGATGATCAGCTGGCAAATGTACCTTATTACCGTCCACCGGAAGACAGCCCTGAGCTTGAGTATATGCGCAGACGCCGCGCTTCTCTGGGTGGTTCATTGCCAGCCCGTAAAGCAGACTTCACTGCCATGAAGGTCCCTGAGCTTTCCACCTTTAAGAAGCAGCTAGAGAGCAGTGGCGAGAGAGAAATCTCCACCACCATGGCGTTTGTTCGGGTGCTGTCGACACTGATTAAAGACAAAACCATAGGTAGCTCCGTCGTGCCGATTGTGCCGGACGAAGCCCGTACCTTTGGTATGGAAGGCATGTTCCGTCAGCTGGGCATCTACACCTCGGAAGGGCAAAAGTATGTGCCCCACGATCACCAGCAGATCATGTACTACAAAGAAGACAAGAAAGGCGTGATTCTCGAAGAGGGTATTAACGAAGCCGGTGCCATGTCAGCCTGGATTGCTCTGGCCACCGCCTACAGCACCAGCAGCTGCCCGATGATTCCGTTCTATATTTTCTACTCCATGTTTGGTTTCCAGCGTATCGGCGATCTGGCTTGGGCCGCTGGCGACAGTCAGGCACGCGGTTTCTTGATTGGTGCCACTGCCGGTCGTACCACATTGAATGGTGAAGGTTTGCAGCACCAGGATGGCCACAGCCATATTCTTGCCAACACTGTGCCTAACTGTCGTAGTTATGATGCCACTTACAGCTATGAGCTGGCGGTGATTGTTCAGGACGGCGTGAAGCGTATGTTTGAAGACAAGGAAAACTGCTTCTACTACCTCACCACCATGAATGAAAACTACAGGCAGCCTGCCATGCCTGAAGGTGCCGAAGCCGGTATTATCAAAGGTATTTATAAGTTCTCAGAGGGCGGCAAAGCCAAGTTGCGTGTGCAGCTGATGGGTGCCGGTACGATCCTCAATGAAGTCCGTGAAGCGGCGACGATTCTGAAAGAGACCTACTCGGTTGAATCGGATATCTGGAGCCTGACCAGTGTTAACGAAATAACCCGCGAAGGTCAGCAGGTTGATCGCTGGAACCTACTGCACCCTGAGAGCAAGCCGAAGAGAGCCTATCTCACCGAGCAGCTCGACGGCGCCGAAGGCCCAGTTGTGATCGCCACGGACTACATGAAAAACTATGCTGAGCAGATGCGTAAGTATATTGAGCAGCCACTGACTGTTCTGGGTACCGATGGATTTGGTCGCAGTGATAGCCGCGAGGCGTTGCGCAGCTTCTTTGAAGTGGACCGCTACTTTATTACCGTTGCTGCTCTGAAGTCTCTGGCAGATCAGGGATCTATTAAGCACTCAGTAGTGAGCGAAGCGATAAAATCATTTGGTATAGATCCGGAGAAAGCCAATCCACTGTTTGTTTAAATAGCGGACAGGGCGGTGTACTAAGCGATTGCGGAAAATACGAATAAAGGAATCAATGTGACAATACAGACAATAGTAGTTCCAGATCTTGGTGGCGTAGATACAGTAGAGGTTATTGAGCTTGGCTTAAGCCCCGGCGATAGCATCGAAGTTGAAGATTCCCTGCTGGTTTTGGAATCTGACAAAGCCACCATGGATATCCCTAGTCCCGCTGCCGGCGCACTGGTTAAGTATCTGGTTGCCGAGGGCGCCACGGTTAAAGTGGGCGATCCTATCGCTGAGATTGAGGTCGCAGGTGAAGCTGCTGCAGCTACTCCAGAGGTCGAAGAAGTCGAGCAAGTGGCCCATGAGCCAGCTGCCGAGGTTGTTTCAGCCTCTAAAGCAGAGTCTGAGCCACAAGCCACTCCAGTTGAAGCCGCTGCTAGCAGCTCTGCTGAGCAGCTAATTCTGGTTCCAGATATTGGCAGTGACGACAAAGTTGAGCTGATTGAGATCTCGATTGCGGTAGGCGACGAGGTCGCTGAAGGCGATACATTAGTGGTTCTCGAGTCTGACAAAGCCACTATGGATGTGCCTTCAACTCACTCCGGTAAAGTCTTAAAAATTCTTGTTGCCGAGGGCGATAAGCTTGGCACCGGCGACGCTGTTGCACTGTTTGAAGTGGTTGCTGATGCTGCTGTTGTTGACGAGGCCGTTATTGAAAAGCCTGCCGCTATAGCTGTCCCAGCTGAGACTGTAGCTGTTGCAACGGCTGCTCCAGTTGAGACTACAGCCGATGCTATTCAATCCGCTCCCGGTCAACCAGCCCAGCCGGCCGCCATCGCAGCTGCCGAGCCCGCTGCCACTAGCGATGCAGCTCAGGTCTACGCTGGTCCAGCGGTAAGGCTGATCGCCCGTGAACTGGGTGTGGCGCTGACTGACGTGCCTGGCAGTGGCCCACGTGGACGTATTCTTAAAGACGACGTCAGCAATTTTGTTAAGCAGGTCATGAAGAATAAAGACGCCCCCGCTGCAGCAACTGGCGGCAGCGGTATTCCACCGGTTCCGGCCATCGACTTCAGCCAGTTTGGTGAAATCGAAGAGCTGCCCATGAGCAAGATCCAAAAGCTCACAGCAGCCAATATGCAGCGCAACTGGTTGAATGTTCCCCATGTCACTCAGTTTGACGATGCCGATATCACTGAACTTGAAGCATTTCGCAAAGGTCTTAAAGCTGAAGGCGAAAAGCGTGGTGTACGGGTTACCCCTGTAGCCTTCTTGATCAAAGCGATCGGTGCGGCACTGGAAGCCAATCCAGAGTTTAATCGCTCACTGGCTGTTGATGGTCAGAACCTGATTCAGAAGCATTACTGCCATGTAGGTATGGCGGTGGATACCCCCCGTGGTTTGGTAGTTCCAGTTATTCGCGATGTGAATGAAAAGGGCATCTGGGATATTTCAGCAGAAATCACTCTGCTGGCTGGCAAAGCCCGTGACGGTAAATTAAAGCCCGCAGAGATGCAGGGCGGCTGTTTCACACTATCCAGCTTGGGCGCCATTGGCGGCAACGGCTTTACGCCTATAGTGAACGCCCCAGAAGTGGGTATTCTCGGAGTCTCGAAATCTCAGATCAAACCGGTTTGGGATGGCAGTGAATTTGTTCCGCGCTTGCTGTTACCAATGGCTTTGTCCTATGATCACCGCGCGATTAATGGCGGCGATGCCGGGCGCTTTATGACCCATCTGGTGAAGCTGCTTAGCGATATTCGCTACCTGGCCCTTTAAAGAGACGCTTTAAGTAGCCTCTTTAGAGAGGCTGATTTTAGAGAGGCTTGTTTTAGAAAGGCTCATAACAGCTTAAAAAGAGAGGGATTAAGTAATGCGTTTTTTACACAGCATGGTTCGAGTCACTGACTTAGAAAAATCCCTCGATTTTTACTGCACTGCCTTAGGTTTGGCAGAGCTCTATAGATACGAAGTGCCCAAAGGGCGCTTCACCTTGGTTTTTCTCGTCGCCCCCAGCGATGCCGAAAATGCCCAGGAGACCAAAGCCCCACTCATTGAGTTGACCTATAACTGGCCGCCGGAACAGGGCGAATCGGAGCACTATGAGGCTGGCCGCAACTTCGGGCATCTGGCTTACAAAGTGGATAATATCTACGCCACCTGTCAGCAACTGATGGATGCCGGCGTGGTGATTAACCGTCCGCCGCGAGATGGCCATATGGCCTTTGTACGCTCCCCAGACAATATCTCAATAGAACTACTGCAAGAGGGCGAGTCACTGCCTGCTCAGGAACCCTGGGCGTCTATGGAAAATATTGGTAGCTGGTAGAAATTCAAGGCTGTCTTACTGGTCAGCTTTTTTATAGGGCAACATATTGGTTGCCTGTTCTATATGCCGAGCAATCCCTTCTTTCTCCTCGATTAAAAACCGCGCTATCGCATCGCGAAACCCTGGATGTTTAATCCAGTGCAGCGAATGGGTTTCGATCGGTTCAAACCCCCGAACAATTTTATGCTCTCCCTGAGCGCCAGCGTCATAACGCTTTAAGCCACGACTGATAGCAAATTCAATGCCAGTGTAATAGCAGAGTTCAAAATGCAGATAGGAAAACTCCCCGACACTTCCCCAGTAGCGCCCATAGAGCGTTTCGTCATCAAAAAAGTACAGCGCACAGGCGATTGGCTGATCATCGACCCAAGCCACGGCCATGGCAATTTGCTCCGGCATGGTCTCGGCAATCTGAGTAAAAAAGGCCTCGGTTAAATAACCGCGGCTGCCATTGCGCTTGGCATAAGTACGTTCATAGAGCTGATAGAACAGCCCCCAGAGCGCTGGGCTGATATCCGCGCCCATCTCAATACTGACACGGATACCCTGAGCGGCAACATCGGCGCGCTCTTTGCGCACCATCTTGCGCTTGCGGGAATTCATTGTCGCGAGAAAGTCATCAAACTGCTGATAGTCGCGATTGTGCCAGTGATACTGCACACCACTGCGCTGCAATAGCCGCGGATCCTTAAACAGTTGGCGATGCTCTGTGGAGGGAAATAGAAAGTGCCAGCTGGACGCGCCGGTATCCTCTGCGACGGCAAGCACTTCATCGACAAACTGAGTGCATTCATCCTGATTCAGCGGTCGCTCGGTTCGGACTCGTGGTCCAGTGGACGGGGTAAAGGGAATCGAGGTCACCAGCTTGGGGTAATACTCCAGGCCATTCTGATGGTAGGCATTGGCCCAAGCGTGGTCGAAAACATATTCACCCATGGAGTGATCTTTTAAATAGAGAGGCATCAGTGCGCTGCTGTTTTCAGCAACAGCATCCGCCGCATTAGAATTAGCCTCTATAGAATTGCCCTCTAAAGTATCACCCTTCAAAGTATCATTGGCATGCTGCAGTGAAAGATGCACCGGATACCAACCACTGGCCGCACAGGCACTGGCGCTATCCTCAAGTGCCTGCAAAAATTCATGGCGCAGGAAGGGGTAGCTGAGGACAGTTGGGTTCAATGTAGTTACTCAATAGGGCAGGGTTAAATCATTGTACGTGGTCGCCGCCAAACATGATCAAAAATATCCGTCCACAGTGGTGCTAATAAACCGCTGCTCTAGACTGATTAAAGCTGATTTTTTTTGGGTAAAGATTGCCAGTAGGGTATCATTGCGCCCTTAAAATTCGATTCACTGTTCGATCCACTATTCGATTCACTTCAGTACGGAGACTCAAGAATGATAATCAAACCACGCGTCCGCGGCTTTATGTGTATTACCAGCCATCCTGTCGGCTGCGAAGCCAATGTTAAAAACCAGATCGACTTTATTAAAGCACAGCCTGCTATTGAAGCGCCTAAGCGTGTCTTAGTGATTGGTTCCTCCACTGGATATGGTCTGGCAGCTCGTATTACCGCCGCCTTTGGCAGCGGTGCCTCGACACTGGGTATCTTCTTTGAAAAGCCCGGCACTGAAACCAAGCCTGGCACGGCCGGCTGGTATAACTCAGCAGCATTCCACAAACATGCAGAGCAGGACGGCCTCTATGCCAAAAGTATTAATGGCGATGCCTTCTCCGATGAGATAAAAGCCAAGACCATTGAGACCATTAAGCAGGATCTCGGTCAGATTGATCTGGTGATTTACAGCCTTGCGGCGCCCCGTCGTCAGCATCCCAAAACCGGTGAAGTGTTTAACTCGACACTGAAGCCAGTGGGCAAAGATATCACCATGCGTGGTATTAATACTGACAAAGAGACGATCCAAGAATTTAGCCTTTCAGCCGCCAATGAGCAGGAGATTTCTGACACGGTTGCGGTAATGGGTGGCGAAGATTGGCAGATGTGGATTGATGCACTGGATGAAGCCGGTGTCTTAGCGCCAGGTGCCAAGACCACAGCCTTTACCTATATTGGCGAGAAGATGACCTGGGATCTCTACTGGGATGGCACCATTGGTCAGGCCAAGAAAGATCTCGATAAGCGCGTGTTGTCGATTCGCGAGAAGCTTGCAGCCACCGGCGGCGACGCCCGAGTATCGGTGCTCAAGGCAGTGGTGACTCAGGCCAGTTCGGCGATTCCGATCATGCCGCTGTATCTTGCCATGCTATTCAAAGAGATGAAGCGCGATGGCAGTCACGAAGGCTGTATTGAACAGCTCTATCGGCTGTACATTGAATGCCTCTACAGTGCCGATCCACGCACGGATGAGGAAGGTCGCCTGCGCTGCGATGAACTCGAACTGCGACCTGAGGTACAGGCAGTGGTAGCTGCCGCCTGGGCCAAGATCAGCACTGAGAACCTTGCTGAATTGACCGATTTCGCCGGTTACAAGGAGGAGTTTTTGACGCTATTTGGCTTTGGTCTTGATGGTGTCGACTATCAGGCCGATGTGGCCACCGATGTGGCTATCGGCAATCTGGTGTAATCAAGTCTGTTAAGTGACAGTGACCAATAAATCGACTCAATTCCACTGGATTACAGGTAGCCTATGAGCTCAAAAGCGACCCAGTTTAGACCAATCCTATTGCATCCACGCTACTGGCTGATCTGGTTTGCCTTTGGGCTGTGGCGGCTGATTACTCTGCTGCCATTTCCTGTGATGCTGCTTATTGGCAAAGGCATAGGTCTAATTTTTCACGCCATACCCGGTCGCCGCAAAATTATTGCCCGGCGCAATATTGAAATCTGTTTCCCCGAGCTCAGTGCCGCGGAGCAGGCAGTTTTGCTGAGAGCCAACTTTATCAGCACCGGTATTGCAGTGATGGAAGTGGGTATCTCCTGGTGGTGGTCAAAAAAACGCTTTAGCAAACTGATGCAGTTTGAAGGCTTAGAACACCTCGAAGCGGTTAAAGATCGCGGCGTTATGGTACTGGGCATTCACTACACCAGTCTCGAAGTAGGTGCTGCGGCGCTGTCTTCGAAGTGGCAGATGGACGGTATGTATCGCGCTCACGGCAACGCCGTATATGACTTCTTGCAGGCCAGAGGGCGGCTCAATCAATCCATTGGTGACAATGCGGTATTTGAGCGCAGCGATGTTCGAGGCACCATGAAGGCGCTAAAAAACGGTCATTCTCTGTGGTATGGCCCGGATCAAGATTATGGTTTACGCCAGGGACTGTTCGCGCCCTTTTTTACAGTTCAGGCCGCCACTGTCTACGCCACGGCGCGCTTTGCCGAAAAGACCGGTGCCGCGGTGGTGCCCTTTAGCCATATTCGTCTGCCTGGATCTCAGGGTTACAAGATCACCGTCTACCCGGCGCTGGAGGATTTTCCCACCGGGGATGATCTGGCCGACGCCACCAGAATTAACCAGATTATTGAAAAGTTTATACGGTTACAGCCGGACCAGTATCTCTGGGTTCATCGGCGTTTTAAAAATCGCCCCGAGGGTGAAGAGGACCTGTACAATTTGCCTGAGAGAAAGAAACGCCGCCGCAGGAAAGTCTAGGGGCTTTAAGGCAAAGGTTTCGCTTGTGTCACCCTGTAGCCATCAGTACCATGAAGCGTTTTTTTAACCATTAGAAGTAATAGGAAGTAGCAGATGATTCGCGGAAGTATTGTTGCACTGGTCACTCCCATGCACCCAGAGACACAAGGGGTGGATTGGTCAGCGTTAAAGCATCTGGTCGATTGGCATATAGAGCAGGGCACCAACAGTATTGTTGCCGTCGGCACCACGGGTGAATCAGCGACCTTAAGCGTCGCCGAGCACGCTCAGGTTATCCGCGTTATCGTCGAGCAGGCCGCTGGCCGGGTGCCGATTATTGCTGGCACTGGCGCCAACTCTACCAGTGAAGCGATTGTTTTAACTCAAGCGGCAGCAGATGCTGGCGCCGATGCCTGTCTGCTAGTCACGCCCTATTACAACAAGCCAACTCAGGAAGGGCTCTATCTGCACTATAAAGCCATTGCTGAAGCCGTGGCCATAGACCAGATTTTATACAATGTGCCGGGCCGTACCGCCTGTGACATGCTTCCCGAGACGGTTCTGCGTCTCAGTGCCATCGAAAATATTGTCGGTATCAAAGAAGCCACCGGTGATCTCGAGCGTGCCGCGCAGTTGATTGCTCAGCGTCCAGAAGGCTTTGCCGTGTATTCTGGCGATGACGCGACCGCTAGAGGATTAATCTTGTTAGGTGGTGACGGTGATATCTCCGTGACCGCCAATGTTGCACCAAAATTAATGTCGCAGATGTGTGCCGCCGCGCTGGCGGGCGATGCGGCTAAAGCCGCTGAGCTCGACAGCAAGCTTGAGGCACTGCACCAAGACTTATTTGTCGAAGCTAACCCGATCCCGGTTAAGTGGGCGGTTGCTCAGCTGGGTCTTCAGGAAAATGTACTGCGTCTGCCAATGACCCCCCTGAGTGCAGAGCACCATGAACTTGTTCGAGCTGCCATGAGCAGTGCTGGAATTATTTAAGGCTGCTTTCTTTGAAGGGCTAGCAGGGTTTTAAACCGATTTTACAAAATAACAGTAAATTTAACCAAATTAATGGGTTGCCAATAACGATGAAACGATTGATTAGCGCACTGAATGTAGTTGTTATTCTAAGTCTGACTGGCTGTGGTTGGTTGGGCTTGCGTGATCGCAGCGATGACTATTTACTGGCCGAAGAAACTGCCGTGACAGTGGTGCCTGAGGGTTTGGACCAAGCGGTTCTCGGGCAACTCTACCCGATCCCCACGATTCCATTGACCAGTGTTGAGTTGATTGAATTTGATGTACCGCGGCCACAGCCGGCATCGGTAAACACCTTTGAACAGTCGGTTAAGATCCAGAGCCTCGAAGGGCGTCGCTGGGTGCTGATCAATGTTCCCCCCAGTGAGTTATGGCCGCGAGTGCGCAATGTGCTCAATCGCAGTGGCGTCCCGGCGGCACTGGCAGATGGCTCTACTGGTGTTATCGAAACCGTCTGGGTGAAATTTAATTCCGATGCGGAAAACTCTCACCGCTTCCGTTTTCAGATCTCTCCCGGGGTTCAGCTAGACAGTGCTGAGATATCGGCACTGCACAATCAGGCGCCGCGCTCTGAAGAAGATCAGGTTCAATGGCCTCTGAGCTCGGACAGTGATGAACGGGAAAAAGATATGCTGTCACTGATCGCCAATGATTTGGCTGGCAGTGAAAATTACGCATCGGTATCGCTGCTGGCTCAAGACATTGGTGGTGAAGCCAAGGTTGAAGTGGTGATACCTGAAGTCTCGGATCCCTTTATTCTGGCCAAGTTAAGCTTTGACCGTACCTGGGCTTCGACTATCTATGCAGCGGATCGCGGCGGCTTTGTCAGCGTTGATCAAAATCGCTCTGAAGGTCTTATCTATGTCAACTATACTCCTGAGACCACTGAGGAGCCTGGATTCTGGGCTCGTCTATTCAGTGGTGATGAAGACATTCTCGAAGTCAACTACCGCATTCTTGTGGAGAGGGTTGGCGCTAATGTTGAGATACATATAATCGGTGCTGAGGGGCAGGGGCTGAATAAAGCTGAAACCCTGCGACTGTTAAAGATTCTACGTAGCAATATGTCCTAATAATTTTTTCCTCAGGGTTGTTTACAGGACTGTTGGCAAAAGCCTCTTTCTAGAAGCTGGTTACAAAAAAGGTTATTGAGTCTATGCGGTTTGCATCTCTCGGGAGTGGCAGCAAAGGTAATGCCACTCTGGTGGAGTGGCGGGATACCTGCCTGATGATTGATTGCGGATTCTCCATCCGCGATACCACCCAGAGGCTCGCCAAGCTAGGTAAAACCCCCCAAGATATCAATGCCATTCTGGTGACTCACGAACACAGTGATCACTGGAAGGGTGTGGTGCCATTGGCGTCAAAGTTCTCCATTGATGTCTATGTCACCGCCGGCTGCCTGCGCAGTAAAAAAGCCGACGGCAAGGTCTTTCCCTGCCATATCATTGATAGTCACAGCGCCTTCAAAATTGGCGATATCAACGTTACCCCAGTACCTGTTCCCCATGACGCTCGAGAGCCTGTTCAGTTCCTGTTTAACAGCGATCAGCATCAGTTTGGCATACTCACTGATGTGGGTTCTCTAACGCCGCATATCGAGTCTCTCTACGGTCAGTGCGACGGGCTGTTGATTGAGGCCAATCACGACCTGGATATGCTCTATGCCGGAAGCTATCCAGAGTTTTTAAAAGAACGGGTCGCCGGACGCTGGGGCCATCTTAATAATCAGCAGACGGCAGACCTGCTGTCGCTAATTGACCAGCAGCGTATGCAGCAGTTAGTGATTGGTCATATCAGCGAAAAGAACAATAGCTTGGAAAAAGTGAAGTCTGCGGTTGAAGGGGTGATTGATGACTGTGGTCAGCTGCACTATGCCTGCCAGCAGCAGGGCTTTGATTGGTTGGAGCTAAACTAGCCGGTTGTAACTTTGAGCTGGTCTAGTTTTTAGGTCCTTTTATGTTTGGTGCTTCTATGTTCGGTGCTTTTATTTTTCGCGCTTAGCTGACAATCGTCAAGTTTAGATTTTCACCCCAAAAATTGGCGCTAAGCTGTTGAGTCGTCCTTTTATAGCAGGCTACCCAGTCCTATATTCCGCTAAATGAATCAAACGCCTCGAGTCTGAACCACTTTTTTTTATCCACTGCAATGGCTTTTTGGGTCTTTATTAAAACTATTTTCGATTTTTTTCCACAGATAGCTACTATTTCTATAATTAGTTTCACAAAAACCACGTAAGCCATTGATTTTCGACTTGGATAACGGCAACTCATTGATTTATATAGTTATTTTTATCTGGTTAAAAAATGATCAATCTAACTGTTAGGCCTACTTTTGCGGCCTTTAGAAGGCCCAATTCCCATTTAATCCACAAAGTTATCCACAGCTTTTGTGGGTATCTTTTTGCACCCTAATAGGGCGCGGAAAAAAATATCACAATGGCTTGTTACAAGCCGGAGCTGCAATGGTTGCATTCTCGAGCAGTTCTTCCAGTGCCTCTATATCGGTACAGTTTATGGCTGGATTTTCAGACAGGTTGACCTGACGCAATTCACCAAGAAATAGCAGCGCCTTGATATCAGTGAGTTGATTGCTGTTTAAATTAACCGTTTTAAGCTGAGAGAATAGCTCGATGCCACTGAGATCGGTGATGCCTGCAAAGCTACAGTTAAGCACTTCGAGCTGCTCAGGTTGACTGACTTTAGCCTCGGTTAGGGCAAGTTTTACGCAGCTAGCAAGACCTGAATCAGGGATACTGTAACCACTATAAATCGCTTTTGGCGTGTAAATTGGGCGCTCGTTAAGCGTCACTGCATAGCGTTCGCAGCCAGTGACAAGAATAACGCTAGCAATGCTCAGCAGTGACACAAGAGGGTAGTGGCGAGACATAAAAACTCCGGTGGGCTTAATTCGGTTGGGCGGCATAGGTTGCCGCGTAATGACTCCATTATAGGTGCCCGCTTGCACTGCTGTAACGCTATAATCTGCGCAAACAATAAATCCAGCGATAGCATCATTAACTGATGCCTTCGTTTTGCTCATTTTAGAGACTATTCGATGACTGAAGACAGCATGCCGATCATTCGCGTGGCTTACGCCGCGGCCAACTTTAAAGCGCTAGCCGAAACACTGGCTGAAAAGTTATCGCTGCCGCTGCAAGATGCCGGCTATAACAATTCAGAGGGCTATAACAATTCAGAGGGCTATGACTACCTGCTCGAGTTTACCGAGCAGGGCTTGGTTTTGCGTCCCTCTGCCGACAAAGGTTATGGCTCCATTTTCTGTGACTTTGCCAGTTCGGAACACAGCCATAGACGTCGCCACGGTGGTGGTAACGGTCAGGCCATTGCCAAAGCGGTAGGGGTCTCAGGCAAGTTTGCGCCACAGGTGTTGGATCTTACCGCCGGTCTAGGCGGAGATGGCTTTGTACTGGCGTCTCTGGGCTGCAAAGTATGCATGCTGGAGCGTAACCCGGTTGTTCACAGCTTGCTTGCCGATGGCCTCAGTCGCGGTGTTCAAGCAGGGCACGAGTATAGACAGCAGGGTGATGATGAATTGGAGCAGGTTATCAGCAGGCTCAGTTTGCTTGAGGGCAATGCCGCCAATTACCTGAGTGATCTGGTGGATAAGTTGGTCGGTGCTGCTAGAAAACAGGGTAAGGAGCAGGGTAAGAAGCAGGATAAAGAGCGGGGCAAAGCACCCGAGAATGAAGTCTGGCGCCCAGATATCGTCTATGTGGATCCAATGTTTCCACTGCGTAAAAAGTCCGCCAAGGTAAAAAAAGAGATGCAGGCATTTCACGCCATTGTTGGAATAGACCCGGATGCCGATGATCTTCTGGCTAATGCGCTGGCGGTTGCTCGATATCGGGTAGTGGTCAAACGACCCGCTGGGGCGGGGTTCTTGGCTGAGACCAAGCCGAATTACTCACTGGAAGGCAAATCCACGCGCTATGATATTTATGCGCTCAAAAAGCTGCCTATTTAGAAGCTCTCTATTTAAAAAGCTCTCTATTTAAAAAGCTATCTATTTAAAAAGCTCCGCGCTCAAGTATTTCTCAACCTGTTTTCAACACCATATAGTTTCCCAGCGCCACCAGTGCAAATCCCCCGGCAGCCAACAGGGTCCAATGATAGCCCTCAAACAGCGTCGATAGCAGAATCGCCACAAAGGGAATAATCAGCGAGGTGTAGCCGGCGCGGCTCGGGCCTATATTGATCAATAGCTTCAGATAGGCACCAAAAGCCAAGATGGTGCCAAATACCGAAAGGTAGATCAGCGACAGCCAGTACTCTAGAGTCGAACCAAAGGAGAACTCTGCACCGGTGACCAGAGCGATCAGGGTTAAAGTCATCGTGCCATAGAAGATCGACCAGGCATTAATTGCCCAGACCGAGATGCCGGTATTGCCATTGCGCGTAGCTACAATATTGCCCAGAGAGGCAAAGACCACGGCAATAAATGCCAGCCCAAAACCGAGCAGAGCATCGTTGGGGTTGGACTGTTTACCCGAGAGCAAGGTGAACTCAGGATAGAACAGCATGCAGATGCCGGTCAGACCCATCAGACCGCCAACAACGGTTTGCAATGTCACCGGGTGTTTTAGAAATAGCCGACCATTGATAATATTAAAAAATACTAACAGGGAAAAAATCACCGCAACCAAACCGCTGGGCAGATAGACCTCAGACCAATAAATCGTCCAGTAATTTAAGCCAAACAGGAAACAGCCCTGAGCCACCATAAACCGGTGATCCCGCCGGCTGAGACCCAGAGGAATCTTCCTCAGCCAGCACCAGATAAATAACAGACCCGATGCCAGTGCCATGCGGTAGATTACCGATACCAGAGGGTCCACTTCGCCGAGCTGGTAGGTGATTGCTAGCCAGGTGGAACCCCAGATCAGAATGGTGGCTAAATAGAGGCCGCTATTAAGAGCATTCAACGTAGACCCGCCTGCACCGAGTTCAGGGCAATAGCTTTCAAGGCAAAAGCTTGCTTAAAATACTCTGATAGATTTCGGTCAGGCAGTTGAGATCGTCAATATTGGTGTTTTCGTCGATCTTATGAATACTTTCATTCACTGGGCCCAACTCAATCACCTGAACCCCTAGCGGCGCAATAAAGCGGCCATCGGAGGTGCCGCCAGCAGTGGACAGCTCAGTCTCAAGCCCTGTGACTTCGGCAATACTCTCAACGGTGGCGCTGACCAACTCTCCAGTGGGGGTTAAAAACGGATGGCCGCTAAGATGCCAGTTGGCAGAATACTTGAGTCCATGCTGGTCGAGAATCCTCTCTGCACGCTGAATAATCTGCTGCTCAGTCAACTCGGTTGAAAAGCGGAAATTAAAGATTACCTGCATTTCACCTGGGATCACATTGGTGGCGCCAGTACCGGCTTGAATATTGGATATCTGGAAGCTGGTGGCGGGGAAGAACTCATTGCCCTGGTCCCAAACTTCAGTGGCCAGAGCCGCCAGAGCTGGCGCGGCTCTGTGTACCGGATTGTCTGCTAGGTGAGGGTAGGCGACATGGCCCTGCTGACCTTGAACTGTAAGGGTGCAGCCCAGTGAACCGCGGCGACCGTTTTTTACCACATCACCACATTTTGCAGTGCTGGAAGGCTCGCCAATAAGACACCACTCCGGCAGCTCATCGCGCTCTTTAAGCAGATTAATCACTTTAATTGTGCCGTCGATGGCAATGCCTTCTTCATCGCTGGTGATCAGAAAAGCGATACGGCCACTATGGTTTGGGTTTATCGCCACAAAGCGCTCGCAGGCGACAACCATGGCGGCTAGAGACCCTTTCATGTCCGCGGCGCCACGGCCAACTATATGGCCGTCGACTATAGATGCGTCAAAAGGCGCCTGCTGCCAGTTTTGCTCCGGTCCTGTGGGCACTACATCGGTGTGTCCGGCAAAGCACAGGGTGGGCCCCGATTCGCCATGAACCGCCCAGAAATTATCCACATCACCAAAGCGCAGGCGCTCAATTTTAAAACCGATGGCACTGAGGCGCTCAATCATAACCTCCTGACAGCCGCAGTCATCGGGTGTCACTGAGCGACGACGAATAAGCTCTTGGGTAAGGAGCACGGTTTCGGTTTGATGGGCAGCCGGTAGCTGAGAGTTCGGTAGCTGAGAGCTCGGCAGTTCAGATGTTGTGGATTGGGACATAAGGGAGACCTTTTATTGAGTCGCTCATTGTAAAGGTCAAATGCGCGCTTCGCTATATCTGCCGGGGTAGATTCCGGTTAACATCCTCCTATTCATTATGTATTACCCATTCCACCACCCTGAGAACCGCAGCTTGAGTAAAAATACCGTTGATAGAAATTTCGATGATCTGACCGAGAAATTTGCGCGCAAAGTCTATGGCGGTCTAAAGGGCGATATTCGCCTCGCGGTGATCTGGCGTGACCTGCTGGCAGTAGTGCCGCAGTTAGAAACTCAGGCACCACTGAGGATTCTCGATATTGGCGGTGGTTTGGGACAGCTGACAGTAGCGCTGGCCAAGCTCGGCCACCAGGTGGTCTACAACGATCTATCCCAGCAGATGCTTGAGGCGGCACAGAAACGGGCTGCAGAAGCAGGGCTGTTGGACAAAATAACCTGGTATCAGCAACCCTATCAAACCCTTAAAGACCAAGACTTGGGCCAATTTGATCTGGTGATGAGCCATGCCCTGATCGAGTGGCTCGCCGAGCCAGAGCGACTGATTGCCGATTTACAGCACTATCTGGCGCCTCAGGGTTTATTGTCCCTAACCTTTTATAATCAGAATTCACTGGTTTATCGCAATCTAATTCGCGGCAACTTCAATGTATTGCAGGGGGAGTTTTCCGCTCATCCTAAAAGCCTAACACCTGGCGAACCTCTACAGCCGGATGCCGTGCAGCAGTGGGTTGAGCAAGCCGGGCTGGTGACTGATTACAGCGCTGGCATAAGAGTCTTTCACGATTATGTCACCACTCAGCGCGGTGGCCATGAAGATGCTAGCGCGGTGATCGAGATGGAGTTGCGTCACTCGGTGCAGGAACCGTTTAAATGGCTGGGGCGCTATATTCACTTTATTTGCTCAAAGGCAAAATAAGCGGCCAATAAAAAGCTCCCACCTACTTGATAGGAGGGAGCTGGGTATTGAGTGCCGGTCGGGTTAGGCGCTGAATGACTGTTTGCGAGTGACTAGGCCAAATAGGCCCAGAGCCATAGAGCCAAACAGAAACAGTGCGCTGGGGATGGGGGTTGCAATGGGTGGCAGCACGGCAAAGAATTCTCGAGCGCTGTTATCATTTGCGGTGTAGACCACCATGGTGGTAGACCAGTCAAATTTCTTGTAGCCGTCGGCACTCTTTCTCAGCTTGTTCACAGCCTTTCTATCCTGCTTATTTTTCAGCTTAGGCACATCACCCATGATGTCCCAGATAACGTAGTTCACTAGGGCATTGTATTTTGCGGCGGTAGCGTCGAGGCTCGTCGAGATATTTAATAGGCTAAACAGGTATCCCGCTTTGGCGTAGTTTTCCTTGCCCTTAGCGCCACTGTTGTATTTGCCAGCGCCAGCCTGAACATCAGCATAGTTTGTAGCTGTAGCCTGCCAAGTGCCTGCCATGCTGCTGTTTGATGTGTTCAGGGCCAAGCTGTTGTTGCCATCTACAGTGATTGAACTGAGCCCAGCCTCAACTATTCCTATGACACTATTTTTGCCTTTGCCGACCTTAGTGGTGAGCAGGGTTGATGTACCAGGACTATCATAGGTGATTGTAACTTGGGCGCTGAGGGCTGTACTGCTGATTAGAAAGCTCAATGCAACGCTGGTGATAGTTAGACTGATGGTTTTTAAGTTGATGCCCATTTCGTTAAAGCTCCCTGTCAGCTCCATGCCAACACTTATTAATTACGAATGAGGCGATTCTATGGCATGGCGCAGGGGCCGCAACTGTCTCGCTTGAATTGTGAGAACGGGTTAACACTAATAATTGAACCAAGGCTGGTTAGCTGCGCGATATGGCTCTCAAGACGGTTTTTAGCTGTCAGCGGCCGTGATTTACCCGGCTGGGTTATTCCCTGGCTACCTTAGCCCTCATTGCTCTGGCTAGATCTAAGCTGTGTAGACCAGAGCTCAGCGTAGCGGCCCTCTAACGCCAGTAACTGCTGGTGAGTTCCCTGTTCCACAATCGACCCCTGATCCAGCACCACAATTCGGTCGGCATCGACAATAGTCGAAAGACGATGGGCAATAACCAAGCTGGTATGCCCCTCGGCGATCTCTCGCAGCGCGGCTAATATAGAACGCTCTGATTTGCTGTCCAGTGAGGAGGTGGCCTCATCAAACAGCAGGATTGGTGGCCGTTTAAGAATGGTTCTGGCGATGGCGACACGCTGCTTTTCACCGCCAGATAACTTCAGTCCCCGCTCACCTACCATGGTATCTACGCCGTCAGGTAGCTGTTTAATAAAGGCTTCCAGATGGGCCATGCGGATCGCATTATGGACTTCTTCGTCACTGGCCTCGGGCTTGCCGTAGCGAATATTGTCAAAAATACTGCTGTTAAACAGTACCGTGTCTTGGGGCACTATACCGATGGCTGCGCGCAGGGACTGCTGAGTAACGGCACTGATATCCTGCCCATCAATGGTAATACTGCCCTGAGTGGGATCGTAAAAGCGAAACAGCAGTTTTACCAATGTCGATTTGCCAGCGCCACTGGCCCCAACCACCGCAACCTTTTCCCCCGGCTTTATATCAAAGCTGATATTTTTCAGAATCTGTCGATCCGGTTGGTAGTCAAAAGACAGCTGATTAAAGCGGATATGTCCCTGGGTGACCTTGAGTTGAGGTGCTGCTGGGAGATCTTTCACCTTGCTGCTGAGGTCCATCAAATCGAACATATTTTCAATATTGGCCATGGAGCCTTTGATTTCCCGGTAGACAAAACCCAGAAAGTTAAGCGGCATAAACAGCTGCATCATAAAGGCATTGATCAAGACAAAGTCGCCGATGGTCATGCTGTCTTCGGCCACCCGCTGGGCGGCCAGCCACATCATGGAGGTCATGGCGACAGTAATAATGAGTGCTTGGCCAGCATTCAATGACAGCAGTGATAGGCGATTTTTACGCCGTGCAGACTCCCAATCCGCTAGGGCATGGTCATAGAGCCGCGCCTCATACTGTTCATTGGTAAAATATTTGACGGTTTCGTAGTTCAATAGGCTGTCGATGGATCTGGTGCTTGCTGCTGAGTCAGCTTTGTTGGCCTCGCGGACAAACTGGGTGCGCCAATCGGTGGTGACCATGGAGAAGAGGATATATAGCACCACTGAGGCCATGGTGATAGCGGCGAACTCGATACCGTAGTTATAAAACAGCAGGCCAATCACCAGACCGATTTCAATCAATGTGGGGGCAATATTAAACACGAAGAAGCGCATCAAAAAGCTGATGCCACTGGTGCCGCGCTCTATATCTCTGGCCAGCCCGCCGGTGCGGCGGTTTAGGTGAAAGTCGAGATCAAGGCTGTGGACATGAATAAATACCTGCAGACCTATGCGACGCATAGCCCGTTCGGTGACGCGACCAAAAACCGTATCGCGGATTTCGCCGAGAATAATCATTGAGAAGCGCGCAAAGCCATAGGCTAAAAGCAGTCCTACGGGGACCAAGAGTAAGTTGGCAGCACTGCTGGAGATGCCCTCGGTTACAGGGTCCTTTGCAAGACCAGTTTCAGACAGTGTATCGACTATATCTTTAAGCAGAAAAGGGCCGTAAACACTGGCGGTTTTTGACAGCACCAAACAGGCGATGGCAATACCGATGCGAACTTTGTACTCGAGCAGGTAGGGCCAGATGACCTGGAATATCTTCCAGTTAATTCTTTTTCCAGGATCAAAATCTTGCCGGTAACGCATAAGGTGCTCAGTTTTTTGGGCTTTGTCTACAAGCTAGATGAGTGTCAATAATGTGCGGCGATAACCGCAGCCGCGAGACTGATTAGACCAGCAGATCTTTGGCCGCATTAATTTTTGCTGCCAGATAATCACTGCCACCGCGATCCGGATGTAACCGCTGCATTAGACGTTTGTGGGCTTTGATAATATCTTCTTTCGACGCACCGCTCTCGAGGCCAAGAATTTTCAGCGCTTCGTCAGGGGAGAATTCAGAAAAGTTCGCTGAACTGGAGTCCTGTTTGAATTGCTCATCACCGCCGCGACCATTGCGCATCAGATAGGCCTGCATCAACACATAGGATTCTCTGTCAGTCTCACGCAGGCTGTCACTGAGCGTCTGTGCTTCTTCGGCGCTTAATTCCGAAAGGCGACGGCCAGCAAATTCTCCGTCGAGCACTTCGCCATCCATTTGACGAGTCGAAAAGTTGATTTCGACAGCCAGAGATTTTGTCCGAAACTGTGAAGGGCTGGTTTTAAAGCGACTCAAGATCTGTAAAAAAGGCAGGGCGCGCAGGCCTACCGCGAAGGTTCCTTTAAGTACTGGGACTAGCATTGCAAGACCTGCGCCTAGCCAGTGCATACGTCCAGTTGCCACGAGCATAACCGATGCGCCGAGCACCAGCCAAAAGGCGCTGCGCCACAAAAAAGCCCGGCGTTTTTCCTGGGGCATACGGGTTACCGTTGTCCACCAGTACCAGAGTGAAAAAATAATCGCGACGAGTAATAGTAATCTGATCATAGGGCTCTTAAAGGTCGTTAATTTGGTTAACAATACTCTGTTATTGAACCCAGAGCGAATCGTTTTGTTGTCTCTGTTACGGCTATAAAAAAGCCCCAGATCTTTTCAGAACAGGGGCTTTTTCGGGCTGAACCAAAAGAGCCTAGCGGGTTTTCAACACATCCCGGAGTTTGTCAGCCATGGCGGTCAATGTGCTTTCAGTGGTTTCCCAGTCGATACAGGCATCGGTCACTGAGACGCCGTACTGCATGTCGTCCGGATTGCTGGAAAGCTTCTGGTTGCCAGCATTGATATTGCTCTCCAGCATCACACCAACAATCGACTTATTACCTTCAACAATCTGATTGGCAACATTATCTAAAACCAGAGTCTGGAGATTATGGTCTTTATTGGAATTGGCATGACTACAGTCAACCATAATGTTGGCGTCGATACCGGCAGCAACCAGTTCCTGCTCACAAATAGAGACACTGACTGAATCATAGTTAGGCTTGCCATTACCGCCACGCAAAACCACGTGAGCATAGGGATTGCCTTTGGTGGTTACGATCGACACATTGCCATCGGAGTTGATACCCAAAAACCGGTGCGGGCTTGAAACTGACTGCAGTGCGTTAATGGCGACGGTTAAGCTGCCATCGGTGCCGTTTTTAAAACCAATTGATGAAGATAGACCAGAGGCCATCTCACGGTGGGTCTGTGATTCAGTGGTGCGTGCTCCAATTGCCGACCAGACAATCAGGTCTTGCAAATACTGTGGCGAGATGGGGTCCAGTGCTTCAGTAGCAGTGGGCAGGCCAATTTCTGAAATATCATGCAGCAGCTGACGACCAATATGCAGTCCATCGGTAATCTTAAACGAGTCATTCATAAACGGGTCGTTGATCAAGCCTTTCCAGCCGGTGGTAGTGCGGGGCTTTTCGAAATAGACACGCATAACAATCAATAATGTGTCGCCGACTTTCTCTTCCAGGGCTTTCAGTCTGTTGGCATAGTCGTGGGCAGCTTTGACGTCGTGAATAGAGCAGGGGCCGACGACCACGATAACGCGGTGATCTTTGCGCTCGAGAATATTCTCGATATTCTTGCGACCCTGAGAGATTACGGTGCGCGCTTTGTCGGATAGCGGGATTTCACGCTTCAACTCTGCTGGGGTAATCAAAACCACTGGGGGGTCGATATTAATATTTTCTACAGCCTGTGAATCCATGCTCAAGTTCCTAACAGATGTGGTTTTTCAAAAGAGCAGCCATTGTACTGAAATCTACTGACTTTTGAAGGCTATTCGGCTTCCAGCTCAATAAACATAGGGATTTGAGGGAAATACAGCGCGCAGCGAACAGGATTCGCCTGCATGCTGCGGTAGAGCTTCGCGTAGTGACCTAATTGGGCGCTGTAAGCCTGGGTCTGGCGCTGAATAAATTGCGCTTCAGGTTCACCCTCGGCTGGTTGTGAAAGCTTGTAATCAATAATCCAGCGACTGCCCTCATGGACAAAGGTTCTGTCGATTACCGAGGTGCCCAGATGTTCCCGATCACTGTATCTATAGCCAAGAGCCTGCTCGCACTCAGCCTGCTCGTGTCGCTGTAAAATCCAGCGGCCGCGCTGATCGGCAAGCATGCTATTAACCGCTGCAATCAGGCTCTTTACCTCATCCGGTCTGGCGAGCATGCCCAGTTCCTTAAGCTGCGCTCCCCAGGTTGCTGGCAACTGAGCGATGCGCGACTCAGGCCACTGTTCCAGACCTTCGTTGGCAAGCTGTTTGAGGGTTCTGTGGAGCACTGTACCCATTGAGCGGGCACGATTTGACAGGCTACCGTCATTTTCACCACTGGACTCGGCGGCGGTTTCCGGGGTGCCGAGATTGGCGCTGCTGTCTGGCCTTTGGGGAGCCTGAAAGTCTTGGTCGAGACGGCGGATATGACTCAGGCTGGGAACCTCTTTATTGTCATCCTCCGCTGACTCAGTGGCGCTCTGCTTGACTGAGTGGATGCCCAGGTCCAGCCCTGTCTCGATGCTTTTCCAGATCGGCGTTAATAATGTGGTCTTGCCTGTAGGTTGCCACTGACCATTCTTAAGTTGCTTTACCGCGCCGCACAAATAGAGCCGGCGCACCGCACGGGTTGCGGCAACATAGAGCACCCTGGTGCTCTCGAGGCGAGTCTTAAGACTGTCTTCGCGCTTTAGATAGCTGTAGACACTATCGTCTTCCTCATCGTAAGCCCCCAGTGGCGCCATAATCAGCGAGGATTCGCTGTGCTCATCAATATGCTGCTGCCAGCGCAGAAGCTGCTTCTTGTCAGATCCGGAGCCACGGCTGAGGCCGGGCAAAATCACATGGTCAAATTCCAGACCCTTGGCTTTGTGAATGGTCATAATCTGGATAACCGACTGCTTCCCAGCGCCGTTCTCTGCATCAGCCTCATCAGGAGAGGGGGCGGCGTAGAGCTTGTCCACCGCCAGTTTAAAACTGTTCCAATCGGTGAGGGTTGCGCCAGTTTGCCAGTTTTCCAACAGGTCCAAATAGCTGCGGGCATCGCTGAGATCGGCACTGTCTAGTAAAGTCGCTGGGCCACCCAAATCGATCCACAGCTGTTCGACAGTGGCGCGCAAATTAGCCCGACCACGATTTTGCCAGGCGTCTTCAAGCAGGGGAATTATGCGCTGTAGGCTTTGTTTCCCATGCTGGCTGAGAGTTTGGGCAGAATCAGGATTACCGAGCAGCTCAACCAGCGGGGCCAATATGGCATTGTTTTGTTGGTAGCGATTTCCACTGTCATTTTTTGCGCTGTTGGCGACTGTTAGCAGATCGCCGAGACTGAGCCCGCAAAAAGGGGCTCGCAGCACCGCTAACCAGGCAATTTTATCCGCTGGTGAAAGCAGGGCGCGGGTTAACGAGAGCAGATCAATCACCGGCATTCTGCTGGCCAATGGTGTGATATCTATGGCCTGCCAGTAGAGTTTGGCCTCTCGAAGTGCCGGAATAATACTGCGTAGATGACCGCGTCCGCGAACTAGGATGGCTATGGATTCCCCGGAATGGTTATCCCGTATACCGCTGCACAGCTGGGCTATATAGTTGGCTTCATCGACTTTGTGGTCGTCTCCGGCAAAGCCTTGAAAATGAACTGCCTGGGCCTCATCAGCAGCCTTAACCGCCACCGACGGAGAATAGGGGATAGCGCCGCGACTAATATCGGCGTGGGCCGGAAAGGCTTCAGTAAAGGCACTGTTCACCCATTCGATAATGCCTTCCTGAGAGCGGAAGTTAGAGCTCAGTGTCAGGGGCGTACATTGCACTGGCCCAACTGGATGGCGCTGGGCATTGAGAAACAATCCAACATTGGCGTTGCGAAAACCGTACAGGGACTGCATGGCATCGCCAACCAAAAATAGGCTGCGCCCATCATCCGGCTGCCAGCCACCAATCAGCTGTTCGAGCAAATTAATCTGTGCGGCGGAGGTGTCCTGAAACTCATCTACCAAAATATGCCGCAGCTGGTAGTCGAGGCGCAGGGTGATATCGGAAACCACACCATCTGAAGTTTCCGGTTCTAGGGCATTCAGGGCGGCTAGAGTAATTGCCGGGTAATCACACTGGCCCTGCTGTTGAAAAATAACATCCAATTGCGCGGCTAAAAGCGGCAGTAAAAAGCCCAGGGCATCGAGCATTTTCTGCTGGGTTTGATTGATCTCCGCGTCCGGCAAATGCATCACATTGGCGATCATTTCATTGAGTTCAGGTCGCTCGCGACACCAGTCCAGTAGCACCATAATTCGTGCTTTGATCTCTTTTTGATCGCTTGGAAAGCCCTGCTTCACATTGATGGTTTTCCGCGGATCACCGCCTTTGGTCACCAGCAGACCTAGGATCAGTTTCCATTGCGCTACGCCTTCAAGACCGATCTCGGGTAATTCTCTAAAACTCCCCAGTTCGCTGAGGGGGTAATTGTCCTTGGGCGCAACATGCTGTGCGGCGAAATCGATTAGCTCGACAAACTCACCGGCGATGGGCATCAAGGCCTCATCCAATTGCAGTAGATTGTCTGCGACTACCTGTTCGATGACCTGCTGAAAGTATTGGCTGTTTTTGCCGGCATCGTAAATCAATGGCAACCACTGCTCGCGCTTACCCAGCAACTCGGAGAGCAGGGTTTCGCAGCGCGCCATATCATTGCCGGTGTGGGCCAGTAGCACAGCCAGCTGTTCCGCAACCGGCCCGGCTTCTTCTATCTTATCCAGCAGCACACGGGCGGCGCTCTGGTAGTGAATCTGCGGTTGCTCACTGGGTTCGGGTATCGGGCCAAACTTGGTTTCCAGAGCAAATTGACTGGCGATATAGCGACAGAAACCGTCAATGGTTTGAATTCTTAAGCGGCCCGGCATATCCAGCAGGTTCCATCCCAGCTGTCGGTTACGCTCCACGGCTGCGGCGGCAAGGTCCCAGGTTTGCGCTTCATACTCATTCTCCGGGCGCGGCGTATAAGCTGCCTGGCGCAGAGCACTGTGAATTCGGCTGGCCATCTCGCGAGCAGCCTTGCGGGTAAAGGTAATGCTGAGAATCTCTTCTGGATTGTCCACGGTGCAGAGCAGTCGCAAGACACGCTGGGTTATTAGCCCTGTTTTGCCTGAGCCAGCTGGAGCTGAAACGATAAAGCTCTTTGAGGGATCCAGAGCCTGACGGCGCTGTTGTAGGTCGGCAATTTGACTCATTATCTCTGCTCCCCATTAGCGCTGGCACTCATTATAGGGCCCGCCAGTTCGGCATTGATATCCGCTTCCTCAGACCAGCGATTTAACGGCAGCAGATAATCCTGATAACCGAACTGAGTCTGGTCGTGCACTTCAACGCTGGCATGGCCGCGAACAAACTCATCGGCGAGATTATTCAGCGCACTCTGCCATTGATCAATCTGCTCTGCCCACTGCTGTGACAGGTCGCCATCTGGGCTCTGTTTTTCACTGGCCAAAAACTTGCTGTCGGTGCTGCCAACAAACTTAATTTTACCGCCTTTGATCTGAGCAAAGGCACAGCCATTGGCTCTGGGGTTACTGGCCAGAACATAGAGCGGTAGCTGGGGATCCACTGGGCGGGAACCGCTCCAGTTGGACTCTTTTACTTCACCGGATTTGTAGTCAATAACCAGTAGCTTATCGCCGATTTTATCCACCCGATCAAGACGCAAATTGATCTCTAGATCACCGAGGCGAACGCTATTTTTACTTTCCAACTCGACCACTTCGAAGGGCGGACGCAGCTTCTCTTCTTCCAGCCATTGCGCCAGAAGTTTCTCTAAACGCTGCTGCTCGAGCCCACGAAAGCGATCGCCGCGAAGGATGGGGTGGCGTGGCGCCCATTCTGTGAGGCACTCGCCGATGGTGATTGTCAGCTGTTGCTCAAGCTGTTCCTGACTCAGAGCCTGCAAGGTGGTAGAGCTTTTCCAGATACCCCAGAGGCGATAGAGAATTTCATGGAGCAGGGAACCGCGATCCATAGCGGACAAACCCTGAGTGGGTTCCTCCAGGGGCTCAGCCTTTAGTCGGTGAGTGACAAAGGCATTAAACGGACAGATAGATTGGTTCTTTAGCAGGGTGCTGCCGCCGCGAATGTTTTCTAATGTCGGTTGATAGGCCGGTGCTTGGTCTGCCAGCAGCTGGCATTGATAGTCCTGATAAAGCCAGGGTGGATGGGCCTTAGGACTGTCAATTATTGGATGGGGACTAATACCGATGTCGGTAATTAAGGGGCTCGGGTCGAGCTGCTCTTCGCCGCGGAATTTCGGGTAGCTGACAATCAGTCGGCCACTGTTGTTTTTGTATTCTTGTAATAGTTTGTTGGCGATATCTAACTCTCGCTCTGGGAGGCTGTAGGGCATCTGATACAGGCGCTGAAACTCTGCCGGCAACAGCTGGTTAATGGCCACTGAGGCGGGGAAATTCTGGCTGTGCATATCGACAATCCACAGTTGATCAAAGCGCAGTCCGGAGCCTTCCAGCAGCCCGAGGATCTGTAGCGGCGCATCGGCGGTCTGGGGATGAAACACTGAATCCTGAGCCAACTGTTGCAGGTGTTTAAAGGCTGTGGAGAGGCCTACTTCAATACCTAGGTTATCGAGGCCAGTAAACTGTTCCAGCAGTCGATTCCAGTGTTGGCGCTGCTGGTACTCGGGACTGTTGAGCACGCGCTTGCCGGGCCAGCCGAGATCGGTGAGATAGCTGACAAAGAAATCGCCCCAGGCGGCAAAGCTCTGCTGGCTGTTGATCTGTCGGCGTTCGTAATCACGCAGGTTCTTTAGCGGGTTGAGGATCTTTAACTCGCTCAGGGCTGTATCGCTCTCAGGGAGAACAGCCCCATCGTGCTGCTCAGGATCGCTTTTGGGCGCCACCGCGGTAATAAATTGACTGAGACTGAAGTCAAAACGATTGCGTTTGCGCAGCTGTATTTCGCTGTCAGCGCGAAAGGTCAGGGGCAACTGATCAAAGGCGGAGTAGGGTGAGTAGAGCAGATGCAGCCATTCACTGAGTGGGCGTTTATCCTTGAGTAGGCCAATCATTAGCAGAGCACTGTTGACCATGGGCGTGTCGCGCAGGGCGGTGCCAGCTGAGATGTTAGCAATGACCTCTGAGCGTTCGGTGCCTGAATTATTACTGATAGTATTCAGCGCTTCATTGACCACCCGTGCGACGCGCTGTAGCGAATTATTCAGCTCTGGCACCACAATACCAATACGCTGCTGTGGATTGTTGTGTAATTCCTGAGCTGCCCAGCTGGCCGCAAGACGTAACTCCTGCTGAGAATCTTCGGCTTCAATCCGCAGCACCTGATTATCACCAGAGACTGAATCTATAGTGCTGACCTGCTGGCTGGCACTGGCAATCAGCGCGGCCTGCAAAGGCGGTGTGGATTGAAAGCCATAAACCATGATTTCAGATTCAGCGGGGAGGGCAGCAGAGTTAAAACCCTGCTTTATCCGCTGCCAACTGCGCTGGGTGGTAAGCAGCTTATTGCGTTGCAGCAGTTCATCAAAGCGGCCACACCAGCGCTTGAAATATTCTACCGAGGGATTCTCTCCCGGCACTTGATCGGCGCTGAGATTCCAACTCTCCAATGTCTTTAAGGTATCCCCAGCCAGCTTGACGAAATTCACCGGTTGCTCAAGACCGTCGTCGGCAATAGCCCGCTCCCAGTAGTAGCGGCTCTGTTGGGTGCCGACTATCGCCAGCCCACGAACTAATTCGTGGTTTTGATCTTGCAGCTCATCCCAGCAGGCTCTGAGCCAGTGATCGACGGAATAGACGCGTGGCTGTCGCCAAGCCGCACAGTTCTGGGATGGATCATCGCTGATCTGCTCACCCCAAGCCTGAATAATTTTAGCCGCCAGGCGTTGGTTTGGCGTCAGGATTAAACAGTCCCGTTCAATGGCGTCACGGAAGAGGCTGATATTGATAAGTGCTGGCAGCATGGGTGCGATTGATTTCCCTGAGTGAGTGATTTTTTAATTGCAATATACGGACTCTATAATCGCAAAACAGCGGTGCAATTGACAGTGGGCTGATACAATAAGCCCATGCAATTATCTATTAATATTATTTCAGTTTTTTGGGGCCTGGGAGGATTCATTCTCGGTGGCGTTTTGGCACTGGCGATCGTTCGTGGCAAGACTGCCCGACTCCAGAGCGAGCAGTTTCAGACTCAGCAGCAGCTCGATAAGTTAGCTGTCGAACAACAGCAGCTAGAGGTGGTGCGCAGAGAGTTATTGACACTTAATAGCGCCCTCGAGCAGAAGTTGCTCAGTCAGCAGAACCACTATCAAGAACAGATCGCGCTGCTGGCCGATGCTAAAAAGACCTTGAGCAGTGAGTTTGAAAATCTGGCCAATCGTATCTTTGATGAAAAGCAGACAAAGTTCTCGCTGCAAAGCAAAGAGGCTTTGGAAGTCACTCTCAGCCCACTGCGTCGTGATATAGGCGACTTCCGTAAGCAGGTTGAGACTGCTTACGATAAAGAAAATGCCGAGCGCAATAAGCTTGTCGGCCAGATCAGCGAACTGCAAAAGCAAACCATGCAGGTGTCTGCGGATGCTGTATCACTGGCCACTGCATTGCGCGGCGACAATAAAGCTCAGGGCAACTGGGGCGAATTTATTCTTGAAAAGTTGTTGGAAGATTCTGGCCTGACCAATGGCCGCGAATACACCACTCAGGTGGCACTAAAAGATGAAACCGGCAAGCGCCGCAATCCGGATGTAATCGTCCACCTTCCCGAAGGCCGGGACATAGTTATAGATGCCAAAGTCAGTCTGGTGGATTACGAACGCTATTTTCACGCCGAAGACGAGGAGTCAAAAAAGCTCTGCTTGCGTCAGCACCTCAGCTCTTTACGCGCCCATATCAAAGGCCTGAGCAGCAAGGACTATGAAAAACTCGAGGGGGTTAATAGCCTCGATTTTGTATTGATTTTTGTGCCTATCGAGTCGGCCTTTATGCTGGCCCTGGATCACGACCCTGAAATGATGCGCGATGCCTATGATCGCGGCATTATTTTGGTTAGCCCAAGCACCCTGATGGTGACTCTGCGAACAATTAAAAACCTCTGGCGCTACGCAGATCAAAATCGCAACGCTCAGTTGATCGCCGACAAGGCCGGTGGCCTCTATGATCAGTTTGTACTCTATATTGAATCCCTCGATGAGGTTGGCAAGCATCTGGAAAAGAGTCAGGAAGCTTGGGACACCGCTCATAAGCGTCTATCAAGTGGTCGGGGCAACCTTATTCGCCGTACAGAAGAACTGAAGAAGCTCGGTGCCAAGGCGAAAAAGAGCCTGCCGGAGAATATGCTTGATGCGGATCCGTTGTTGCCTTTGGTTGGCAGCCACCCTGACAGCGATAAAACCCAAGAGAAGGAATGATTCAGATGTTGTCGAATCCATTGATGTTGCTGCTGGCTGCAGTCATCCTGTTTGCAGTGGGCGGTTATGCGGCTTATTTGGCACTGCAACTGTACCGGCGTCGACAGCGGCTTGAAAACGGCAAAACAGAGCTAGAGAATCGCTTAAAGGTCAAGGATGCGGAAGCCCGACAGTCGGTGCAGATTATTGCCCGGGCGCTGGTGCAGAAGGATCTCAGCGAAACGGAAGCGGCTATGCGTATTTCTTGGCTGTCCCAGCAAATTATTCTCAGTGCTGATGAAGCTCAGCATTTTAGCGTGTTCCAGCAGCTTGCTGTGGCCACGGCCCATATCCCGATACTGGATGATTGGACTGCCCTTGAAAAGTCAGAAAAGCGCCGGCTCAATACCGAGCGCGAGGCCATTGAGTTAACCTTCCGTGATTTTATTCAGGCCAGTGCGCTCGAGTTAGTGATTATCCGTTTAGCCTAAGCTTACAGAGTTCAAACACAACTCAAACTGGCTTTAGCTAGGGCGTCGCTTTAGCAGCACACCGCTCTCCAGATGGTGGGTCCAGGGAAACTGATCAAATATCGCCGTTCTGATAATCTCATGGGTTTCAGTCAAGCTCTCGAGATTGGCCCGCAGAGTGTCCGGATTGCAGGAAATATAGAGAATATTATCAAAGCGCTGGGCCAGTTGCAGCGTGCCTTCATCAAGACCCGCTCGCGGTGGATCGACAAAGATGGTGGAGAAATCATAGCTGTTTAAATCAATCTCTTTGAGCCGCCGAAAGGGTCGCTCGCCATTCAGTGCCTGAGTAAACTCCTCGCTAGACATCCGCACTACAGTGACGTTTTCCACATGATTTAGAGCAAAATTGGTCTGTGCCGAGCGCACTGATATCTTCGAGATCTCGGTCGCCAGCACCGATTTAAAGTGCTGGGCCAATACCGCGGTAAAGTTGCCATTGCCACAGTAGAGCTCCACTAGATCGCCATTCTCAACCCCGTTAATAGTCTTGCAGCAACCACTGGCCCAACTGAGCATCTTTTCGTTGACCTTGGCATTCGGCTGAGTAAACCCTGATTCAATCTGCTGATATTGGTATTGCACCTCATCTACGCTCAAGGTCTCGGTGACATAATCGCGGGTTAGCACGGTCTTCTGTTTGCGGCTGCGGCCAATCACCATAATGCTATGTTGCGTTTCAAGTGCCTGTGCCGCCAGCAGCCATTCCTCGTCCACAGGACGGTGATAGATCAAAGTAATTAAGGCTTCGCCACTAAGGGTGGTGAGAAACTCCAGACTAAACAGTTTACGACTGAGGATCGCGGAGGCATTAATCGAAGCCAATAAGGGCGCCATAAGCTCACCGATCAGTTCACCGGCAATAGGGAAGTCGCTGATGATATAGGGGCGTTTTTCACCGGCACGGTTCATGGCGTAATGGGCGACTCCATCCTCATGCCAAATGCGAAATTCAGCACGCATACGGAAACCGCTGGGTGCTGAATCAAACACCTCTACCTGAGGAAAGTTGAGACCATCGAGAGTGCTTTTGAAGTTCTCAAGTTTGGCGTCGAGTGCGGCGGGATAGAGGTCAGGATTAATACTGTGATCGGACATTGGGTTTTTGGCTTCTTATTGGCTGCTGGAGTGCTTGCTAGCAGCTGGGTGAAATGAGGTGACTAAATACAGTTTTTGGGTTTCGGCAACCCAGCATATCGCGCCACTAACTTGGCCGGACTACCGGGAAACAGTTGTAACAGATAGATACTGCGTCCTTTCTCGAGACCGCAGTGCTCGGCCACGGTTTTGCACAGCGGCCGCATGGACGGTGAAAAGCCGTATTGATCATAGAAACCACGGGCTGCCTCAAGCACTTGGATGTGCTCGGCATTGAGAGCAATCGAATCCTCCGCGGCAGTCGTGGCTGCCTGATCCTCGGACCAGTCCGCCAGCTTGCTCAAATAGTGTTTATCACTCATGGTTTACTGTCGTCAGAAGAATAAAAAAAGGCTCCAATGCAGGAGCCTTCCATTTTATCTTAACAACATCCCAGATAGCGCTTAAATGTTCTCTATCTCAGATATGCCAGATGGTTTCAGTCGTCGCTGCCCATACCAAACAGGTGCAGTAGGCTCAGGAACAGGTTATAGATCATCACAAACAATGTCACTGTGGCAGAGATATAGTTGCGCTCGCCGCCGTGAATAATGGCGCTAGTCTGCCACATAATCATGCCGGTTGAGATCAAGGCAAAAGCCGCGCTGACGGTCAGTGCCAAGGCCGGAATCTGTAGAAAGACGTTGGCAATGGCGGCAATAAAGGCGACCAACATGCCGGTCATCAAGAAACCAGTCATAAAGTTAAGGTTTTTGCGGGTAGTCATAACGTAAGCAGAGGAGGCGAAGAACACCAGGGCAGTAGAGCCCAGTGCCATCATAATCGGCTCAGCGCCACGTACAGCCAGATACATATTCAGTATCGGCCCGAGAGTGAAGCCCATCCAACCAGTAAGGGCAAAAACCCAGACTATACCCATTGAATTGTTTTTGTTTTTCTCAGTCATCCACAGGCAGACAAAGTAGGGCAGTAATGTCCAGAGACCAAAGTAGGGAGCGTTCATGGCCATAGCCACGCCAGCCATAATCGCACTGAAGGCTAGGGTGACGCCCAGCAGCATATAAGTGTTGCGCAGGACTTTGACGACTGCGGGGTCAAGGGCAGTGCTTTGAATACCGCTCTGACGGTTACCTGAAATTGATTTTGCGCTGTACTTGTCCGTTTCCATTTTTACTTCCTCTAACCAAATTAGCGATGCGCTAATAATACTCTGTCGTACGAGTATTGCCACTCCATCGCGGAGAATTCTCGACCATATTATCAGCTTTTGGCTGCTTATCTAGACTTGTTTACGGGTCAATATTTGATTGGGATCGTCAATTGCAAAGCTGTGCAGGGCAAAGCCTCCTTCACTCATGCTGATTACCCAGCCAAGATCATGCCAATCCCCCAACACAATGCGCTGACCCTGGCTTACCAGATGCTGGTCTGGGCGATGAGTATGGCCATGAATTAGCACTTTAACCTGATGTTTGGCCATCACTGCGTCTACCGCCGCCGAATTGACATCCATAATTGCCGTGGCTTTATTACTGTTGGCAGACATGCTTTTGGCACGCCAATCTGAGGCGAGCTTTTGGCGGCGCTTTAGGGGCAGGTGGGAGAGACACCATTTATAGATTGGGTTGCGGGCCTTGCGGCGAAAGCGCTGGTAGTCCACATCATCAGTACAGAGTGAGTCGCCGTGCATCACTAAAGCAGTCTGCCCCTGATATTCAATCAGGTGCTCATCGGCCAATAACTCTGCGCCACAGCGCCGAATAAAACGCCGGCCAATTAAGAAGTCGCGGTTACCATGCTGAATATAGAGCTTTACCCCTGACTGGCTGAGTTCGCCAAGACGGCTCTGAACCTGTGCTGCCAATTCTGTGGGGTCATCGTCTCCAACCCAGGCTTCAAAGAGATCGCCGAGAATATACAGCGCCTCGACCTGAGAAGCTTGATCACGCAGAAAAGACAAAAACGCCCGGGTAACTGCCGGGCGCTCAGGTGCAAGGTGAAGATCTGAAATAAACAGCACAGACATAGACTTACTCGCTATTTGTTAGCTACTTTGTCTTACTTGTCAGAGTAAGCATCGCCAATAACCGTCTCGGTCACTTCAATAGTTTCAACGGGAACATCCTGGTGGTGACCGGCGCTGCCAGTCTCCATCTCAGTGATGGCGTTAACTACGTCCATGCCTTCAACGACCTTACCAAATACCGCATAGCCCCAACCCTGGCTGTTCTTACCGCTGTGGTTCAGGAAGCCATTGTTAGACACATTGATAAAGAACTGTGAAGAGGCGGAATGTGGATCGCTGGTGCGAGCCATAGCCAGAGTACCAATTTCATTGGTCAGGCCGTTGTCAGCTTCGTTTTCGATGGACTCACGAGATTCTTTCTCATTCATCTCTGCATCCATACCGCCGCCCTGAACCATAAAGCCGGGGATAACACGGTGAAAGATAGTGCCGTTATAAAAACCGTCGCGGGCATACTGTAGATAGTTGGCAGCAGTGTTAGGCGCCTTATCAAAATCGAGTTCGATGGAAATATCACCCTGTGTGGTGCGCAATGTAATCATAAGAGTTCCTGTAAAAAGTCTGTGAGAATTAGCGGTTGCTTAGCAAGGCCGCATTTTAGGCGCTAACGGGTTGGATTAAAACCGATCTTTGAGTTTTGCGCTCTGGCGCTGAGCTTTTTAGGCTTATTTTTGGCTAATCCATGATAAGTGAGCTTAATCGCGGATCTAGTAGGGGTTTTAGTTTAATGCACCGATGGCTGCGGCTATAATCTCGCCCATCTTTTCACTCCAGACTTATATAAATGACTGATATCGAAAAACCCAGCAATTTTATCCAGCAAATCATTACTGCTGACCTCGAAGCCGGCCGTGTCAAAGAGGTGGTGACACGCTTTCCTCCTGAGCCCAATGGCTATTTGCATATAGGTCACGCCAAATCGATCTGTCTTAACTTTGGTCTCGCCGAGCAGTTTGGCGGCACCTGTAACCTGCGCTTTGATGACACCAATCCTGACAAAGAAGACGACGAATATGTTCAGGCGATTATTGAAGATGTGCGCTGGCTGGGTTTTGACTGGGGTGGCGAACCACGCTTTGCGTCGGATTACTTCGGTCAGCTGTATACCTGGGCGCAGCAGCTAGTGACAGATGGTAAAGCCTATATCTGTGAGTTGAATGCCGAGCAGATGCGCGAGTATCGCGGCACACTCACCGAGGTGGGTAAGAACAGCCCATTTCGTGAGCGACCTGCTGCGGAGAGCCTTGAGTTGCTTGAGCAGATGAAAATTGGCGCCATTGATGAAGGCACCATGACACTGCGGGCGAAAATTGATATGAACTCGCCAAATATCAATATGCGTGATCCGGTGATCTACCGGATTAAGAAAGTACCGCACCATCGCACCGGTGATGAGTGGAATATCTATCCGGCCTATGACTTTGCTCATGGCCAGGAAGATGCCATCGAAGGAGTGACCCATTCGGTCTGTACGCTGGAGTTTGCCGCTAATCGACCGCTCTATGAATGGTTTACCAGCAATCTGCCATTGCCTTCGATTCCCCGCCAATATGAGTTTGGTCGCCTGAATCTGAATTACACCATGACCAGCAAGCGCAAGCTTAAGCAGTTGGTGGATGAAGGGCATGTGGATGGCTGGAATGATCCGCGTATGCCGACGATTTCCGGGCTTCGTCGTCGCGGTGTGACTGCGGCATCGGTGCGGGAGTTTTGCGATAGTCTGGCTGTTGCCAAAACCGATGGCATAGTTGATGTGGCTCAGTTTGAGCACTTTATTCGTGAAGATCTGAATAACAACGCCAATCGTGCCATGTGTGTGTTGAACCCGCTGAAGATTACCCTGAATAACTATCCAGAAGATCAGCAGGAAATGTTGGTTGCGCCTGGACATCCCAATCGCGATGATCTTCCGGCTCGTGAACTGCCCTTTACTCGTGAGCTATATATTGATCGCAATGACTTTAATGAAGACACCACATTGTCGCGGAAGAAGTTTAAGCGCTTGGTGATCGGTGAATATGTTCGATTGCGCAGTGGCTATGTGATTCGCGCGGACGAGGTTATCAAGGATGCCGCGGGTGAGATTGCTGAACTGATCTGTTCTTATATTCCGGGTACTGTTGGTCAGGATCCCCCAGAGGGCGTGCGTCCACGTGGCGTGATTCACTGGGTGTCGGCGACTAACTCGATTGATTGTGATCTCTATCTCTATGAGAAATTATTTACTGTTGCAGCGCCTGATGCGGGGGAGGGGTCATTTATTGATCACCTTAATCCTGATTCGCTGCAAGTTGTTAAGCAGTGCAAGGCGGAGTTAGGTCTGGCTGCGGCCACTGCTGGTCAGCATTTTCAGTTTGAGCGTGAAGGCTATTACTGTGTTGATGCGAAGCACAGCAGTGCGGACAAACTAGTCTTTAACCGAACTATTGCGTTGCGCTAAAGGCATCCGCCCTGCGCTAAGGGCTTTTAATTTGCGCTAAAGGCTTTTAATCTTTGCTAAACGCTTTTAATCTTCGCTAAAGGCTTTTCAGAGTTAAGAAAAAAATTAAGAGAGAAACATGAGTTTATCCCTATACAACAGCATGACCCGCAGCAAGCAGCCATTCCAGCCTATAGATAGCGAGCGGGTGACTATGTATGTCTGTGGGCCAACGGTCTACAACCGTGTGCATATAGGCAACGCGCGTCCAGCTGTGGTGTTTGATACGCTCTATCGGTTGTTGATGAGTCTCTATCCCAATGTTCAGTACGCGCGCAATATTACCGATATTGACGACAAAATTATGAAAACCGCTGCGGAGTTGGGTGAAGATATTAGTGTGCTCTCCACCCGTTATGCCGAAGCCTATTTTGATGATATGCAGGCGCTGAATAATCTGCCGCCCACTATCGTGCCATACGCCACTCAGCATATTCCCGAGATGATCGATATGATCTCGCGGCTGGTTGCCAAGGAGCACGCCTATGAGTCTGAGGGCCACGTGTTGTTTGCTGTGCAGTCTATGGCGGACTATGGAAAACTATCCGGTCGGTCCTTGGACGATATGCTCGCCGGTGCTCGAGTTGAGGTGGCGTCCTACAAAAAATACGCCGGCGATTTTGTGCTCTGGAAGCCCTCTGCCGATGACGAGCCGGGTTGGGACAGTCCCTGGGGACGTGGCCGTCCTGGCTGGCATCTGGAATGCTCGGCGATGATTGAAAAGCATTTGGGTGATTCCATTGATATTCACGGTGGCGGTCAGGATTTGATTTTCCCACACCATGAGAATGAGATTGCCCAGAGCTGCTGTGCCCATGATGGAAAACCCTTTGCCAATGTCTGGATGCACAATGGTTTTATTAATATTGAAGGCGAGAAGATGTCTAAGTCTTTGGGCAATTTCCGTATGGTCAATGATCTATTGGAGCAGTATCCGGGTGAGGTTTTGCGCTATGTGATTCTCTCGGCTCACTACAGATCTGAACAGCACTTCGGCAAGGACTTGTTGGATAGCGCTTGGCGTTCACTGGATGCGCTCTATGGATTTTTGCGCACTCAGGTGGGCGTTGAGTCGGCTGATGTGGAGATTGCTGACACTCACGCTTACGCTGCTCTGCTAGATGATTTGAATACCCCTGTGGCGATAAGCGAGTTGCATAAGTTGGCCCGTGAGATGAATGCGGCTGATGGGGATGCCTTGGCTGCGGCTAAGGGTCGGTTGTTGGCGGTGGCGGGTTTGATGGGGTTGCTGCAACAGGATCCGGAGCAGTGGTTTACCCATTCTCGCGGCGGCAGTGATATTTCTCCTGAGGAGATTGAGGTGCTTATTGCGAAGCGTAATCAGGCTAAGGCGGATAAGGATTATGCTGGGGCTGATGGGGTGCGTGAGGAGTTGAAGGCGATGGGCGTGGTGTTGGAAGATAGTCGTGAGGGGACTAAGTGGCGGCGGGGGTAGAGGCTGCTGTTTTTTTGGGTTGGCTTTGGGTTTAGGTGCTTCGGAAAGCATGGCCCTAGCCTTGAGATCGACCCCATACCTTTTATGATTTGCTGACGCTGCGGAACTCGCTGTCGCTCAAACAGGTCCTCGCTTTTTCACCAAATCATAAAAGGTATAAGCGGGGTCTGATTGATCTCAAGGCTAGGGCCATGCTTTCTTGGCGAGGTTGGTGCTGAGTTCTTGGTAAAAGTCTGTGCGCTTTTCTGTTTGATGCATACGTGATCGGTATGATAAGTCGGTTATTATTTTTATGTTCTTTGTTATTTCTCAGTTTGATCTGTAATTTTTCTCTGATGCTTTTGTTTGGCTCTATCATTAATTTATTAATCATTTGGGGTGTAGAGTCGTGGGTTACCTTTATGTGCTTTTGACTTGGTTTACTGTGAGTCTTGTCTGGGGCGGGATTGGTGTTGCTGCTGGGCCTGGAATAATGATGTTGATTGTCGGGTCGATAGTTGGATTCTGTGGTTTTTTATATAGCCTCAGCGAGAGGCTATATGGTCATCAAACTCACCTAGCTTTGGCTGGTTTAATCGTTTTTCTAGTTAGTTTGGTTGTAACTTTACTGGTTTACCCAAATCTATCACAGACAGTGTCAGGCTATTTTTTTCTTGCCGTTTTTATACTGATTCCCAGCTATTTAGCTCTCGCCTTTATGAGAAAATACCCGACTAAATTTTAACCTTTGATGTGTCGCCCATTCTGTAGAAGTCTGTCTTTTTACTGGCACCTGTTGGCTCCAACTTTTCTGCTTGGTTAGCCTCCAGCAGCATCGACTTCAAAATCCTTTTCAATGCATTTTCCGCGGTGGAGCGATAGCCTGTGAGCTTGCCTCCATAGATTGCCAGGTAGTTATTGGTCTCTGCGAACTGGACTTCACGACTGCGCTTGAAGGGGTTATTTCCACTTGCAGGTAAGACTCTTAGACCAGCCCATGATTCACTCGGCTGATGATTGAAGTGAGGGAAATGACTATGAATCACCTCTAGGAGATAGTTGGTTTCTTCTTCGCTGGGCACTACGCCGTCGGGGTTGCCTTCGAATAATTGCTCTGTGGTGCCGAGTAATGTGCCGCCTTTAAAAGGCAGTACAAAAATCGCCCGGTGATCCTGTTTGGCTTCAATATAAAAACATTTTTCGCTGAGCCGTTGAGTAAATTCTAAGTGGGTTCCTTTGATCAAATCTACGTCGATAGTTGGCGGTTTGGGCTCGATGGTCTCGGCTATCCGATTGACCCATGGGCCACCGGCGTTGACCAATGTACGGCACTTTAAGCTGCTGATTTCATCGCCGATGGCGAGGGTGACAAGATAGCCATTGTCATTTTCTTCAGCGGTTAAAAACTTAGCTGGGCAGAGTAGGGTGGCGCCATGTTGTTCGGCGGAGGCGACTACGCGTTGGGTTAATATTTTGTCGTCGGTCTGGGCATCTTGGTAGATAAACACGCATTCCAGGTCCGATGTATTGAGCCCCTGTAATTGATGCCACTGTTCCCGCGGAAGCTGCTCAAATCCGGCTAGATTATTCCACCCTGCCAGCAGTCGGTAGAGCATTAATCCGATGCGCACTTGCCAGGCTTTAAAGCGGTCGCTTTTATATACCGGCAGGTAGAACCAGTTCGGTTTGACTATGTCTTCAGCAATATCCAAAAGGATGCGGCGTTCCCGGAGACTCTCGTAGACAAGGCCAATTTGCATTGTCTGCAAGTAACGCAAGCCACCGTGGATAAGCTTGCTGGATTTGGAAGAGGTGCCTGCACCCCAATCACTTTTTTCAATAAGCGCTACGGAGAGTCCGCTGAGTGCCGCGGCCTGGGCGACGCCTGCGCCTTGAATGCCGCCGCCAATTACGCAGAGGTCATAGGTTTGTGGTGTAGGGATTTCCATATCGTTATTCATTGGGCTCTTTATGTTGCTCTTTATTTTGCTCTTTATTACGCTATTCATTAAAAAGTGTATTCCGTTATTTGAGTAGGCTGCCAATATCAAAGGTTTCAAACATAGCGACGCCGCGGCCTGCCAGTTCGTTGGCTAGTTGCCCGGTGCCCACTTCGTAGGCGACGAGTTTGCAGGCTAGGCCGTCTAGATTTTCTGTCTCGGGAAGAAGTTTGTAATCTACAAAAGTGTAGTCTCCGGCGATGGCTGTTATCTGGTCGCTGTGGATATGACTCCATTCCAATAGCACGGGGCCAGCTTGAGGCCAGCCGTTGGCCTTGGCGCTGGCAATGATGCTGTAGTCAAAGCTGATTAATACGGCCCGATCGCGAATTGGCTTGAGCGCGTCACAAACATTCGCAAGCATTATTTCGGCGCCAAATTCAGCAATGGATTCTTCTTTGAGTTCTACAAACAGCGTCACCTGTGGATGGTTGAGAATGATGTCAACCACCTGGTTCAGTGATGAAATAGTCTCGTCGATAAACTCTTCGCCGAGACGTTCCGGCTCATAGGCGGGTAATGACATCAGGTCGCTGCAAGTCAGGGATGAGATCGTCCTGTCCTGGCCACTAACACGCTTTAAGCTGATATCGTGGTAGACCATGGGCTGTTGGTCGAGGCTTAGCTGAATATCGATTTCGACAAATAGGGCGCCGGCCTCAATAGCCTTTTGCACTGATAACCCAGTGTTTTCTGGGTAGCTCGCCTGTAGGCCACGATGGGCGACAAGACGATTGGCAGAGAGCTTCTTGGTTGTATTTTGCAGCGTCAAAATAAAACTCCTGATTGCTAAAGACTATTGTACTAGTGGTATTTGCGCGACTATACGGTATGTCATTGCACCATAGAAGCATTGTAGTGCTATCCTTGCATTTTGGCCTTTAACGAGACTTATCTTATGTCACATGTGCTGTTTGAAATCCGTGATAACGCGGCGCTGCTTACTCTCAATAATCCCGATAAACGCAATATGTTGACCCGCGAGGTCTGCGCGGAGATTGTTCGCTATGTAAAAGAGGCGGAAGAGCACCCAGAGGTTAAGGCCTTAATCGTCACGGGCAGCGGTCGCGCATTCTGCGCTGGCGGGCAGTTGAGTGATTTGATTCCCGACCAAGAGATCCTAGAAGCGATTTATAGCGGCTTTTTAAGCATCGCTAACTGTAAATTACCTACCATAGCCGCAGTGAATGGCGCAGCTGTTGGCGCTGGCTTTAATATGGCTGTGGGTTGTGATGTGCGTATTGTCACTGAGAAGGCGCGCTTTGAACCGCGTTTCTTTGGTTTGGGCCTGCATCCGGGCGGCGGCAATACTTGGATGTTGCGACAGCTTGTTAACTGGAATACGGCGGCGGGTATGCTGCTGTTTTCTCAATCATTGAGTGGTCGTGAGGCGGTTGAAAAGGGCCTGGCCTGGAAGTGTGTCAGCGATGAGGATCTGATTGCAGAGGCCTTTGAATTCACTGCCAATATACGCGACTTACCGAAAGAGCTGCTGTTGCGCACCAAACAGACTCTGCGCACAGCAGGCGGCACCAATAGTCACAAAGAGATGTTAGAGATTGAAACCGCAGCGCAGGTTTGGTCGATTAACCAACCCTACGCCCGGGATTCTATTGCGGCTATGATCAAAAAAATTAGCAGTGAGTAAAGCGATATCGAAGTGTTTGTTATTCTAATCACCTGTGCTATTTAAAGAGATGCACGGGTCAGTTGGCTCTCTGCCCATCCATAGCGAACCGATTTAGCCTCTACGATAGCGCTTTTGGGCAGTGACAGAGGTTTGCTGTAGAGCTTCCATGCGCCGCCATTGACCCTATATCCAACTGAATCATCGACTGCCGCAGGCGCTATGCTTGCGGTGCCCAGGTTATCAATTGAGATCTCAGGTGCTTGAGTGACTGGCTGCTTTCCATTGGGCCAAAAATCCTTAGCCATCTGTAATTCTGCTGTCTCACTGTAGTCGACAATCGCGACCCGCCAGTCGGTTAATGCACTCCTCATTCGCGCCAGAGTCGCTGCCTGTTCGACAGAGTTTATGAGGTTATTGATCTCATGGGGGTCGGCAACTATATCGTAGAGCTCTTCTGCTGGGCGCGGCTCAAACCACAAGCGTTGCGCTGCATTTAGCTTATCTGCACCGAACTGTTGCCAGAGAGTTTGCATGGTGGCCAGTTGATCGCGGTAAGTAATGTGCGTGGCACCTGGGAGGCCTGGGAGCAGGTTCGCAATGTATTTAAACTGACCATCGCGCACTGCGCGCTCACGAAAGTTAAAGCCGTCTAGCCGGTCTTTGGCGGCATAGATATAGTCTCTTTTTGGACTGGCACCCGGAACTAGCTGAGCACTGCCATGCATGTAGTCAGGCACCGGGATCCCCGCTATGGTCAAAACACTGGGCCCTATATCGACAAAGCTAACCAGCTTTTTATCAATACTGTCGGGATTCAACATTGCAGGCTTAAGGTCCGCGGGCCAGTGCACAATTAATGGCACCTTGATGCCACTGTCATAAATTTCCCGCTTGCCTCGGGGCAGGCCATCGCCATGGTCGGTAGTCCAGATAACAATCGTATTATCAGCCAAGCCGTCTTCCTCAAGTTGGCGGAGCAACTTGCCCACCATCTGATCCATGGTGAAAATATTGTTGTAATGCTGCGCAATATCAGCGCGGATAGCGGCATGGTCGGGGTAGTAGGGCGGCACCAGAACCTGATCGGGATTGACTACCTGAGATCTAGTACCTGTGGCATTGTTTGCCGCCACCACGTCAGGAAACATCTGCCGCTCATGGCTCTGGTTAAGTGTCACGAAACCAAAAAACGGCTGACCTTCTGCACGACCCTGCCAGGTAGATTGCGGGCCCTCGTAGTCCCAGATACTAAAAGGCCCTGAACCGGCAGATGTATTGCTGAACTGATAGTCGAGCTTGGAACTGGTAAAGGTGTAATAGCCTTGGCGACGCAACAATTCTGGATAGGCTTTGATATGTGCTGGCGGGACCGAGCGGTAGGCGGACTCCTTAAAAGAGCGGGTGCGCATGTGCTGTCCACCCACTGACATCTGGTGTACCGCGAGTATATGCGCGGCGCGACTCGGCGCGCAAACGCCAGCAGTGGTAAATGTATTAGGATAGCGAACACTGGTGCTGGCGAGACGATCGAGATTGGGTGTGACAGCGACACTATCACCAAATGCACCGACTCTAGCGCTCATATCCTCGGCCATAATTAATAAAATATTCGGTCGCTGCTGAGCAAGTGCGCTGGCCGTTAGTGGCACAAGCGCTAGGCAAAGAATCGCCATGTTTAATCTTATACGCATCTAGAGATCCCTTGATGAATGATTTATGTCCCCTTTAAATGGTCTGGCACGGAAAAGAGTTTTCGTCCGTACTAATTTACTGTTTAGTGTCGACGTCTGATGTTTGATAGGGGATTTGGAGTCTTAAGACCACCCCGGACTTTTTGCCATTGGCGACGCTGATTTCGCCGTTGAAACTCATTGCTCTCTCGCGCATACCCTGGAAGCCAAATGAGCCTTCTTTATTTTTCCAGCCGCTCTGCAGGCCAACGCCGTCGTCAATAATCTCTACTTTAAGAAGCCCATTGTCACTGCTGAGCTTAATCTGAACCTTCTTGGCGATGGCATGTTTGGCGATATTGGTCAGTGACTCTTGAACGATCCGAAATACCGCGATAGCAATGGCGGGTGAAAGGGTCTCAGGGGGCTGGGTGCCGCGAACAACACACAGAGTTTGATGATGGATTTCAAATTCATGGGCCAGCCACTCTATGGCTGCAGTCAATCCCAAATCCTCTAAAACACTGGGTCGCAGGTCAGACATGATGGACCTGGAGGTACTTGACGCCTGCAGTAGTAAGGCCTTAATTTCATCAAATTGCTTATTTAGCTCAGTACTTTTTATTTGCGAGTTCTTGATTTGCGAACTCTGGATTTGAGGGCTGTTTGCCTCAGGCGTATCAAAGTTTTTCGAGGCTATACTCTTCAATCGCCTCACAGCCATGGTCAGAGAAATCAGAGTGTGGCCGAGCTCATCATGAATTTCACGGGCTAACTTTGCCTTTTCCTCCTCTCGTACCTGATCCATATGACGGGCAAGGCTGCGCAAGTTTTTACTAGACAACTCAAGCTCTTGGGTTCTGTAGGCAACTCTCTCCTGAAGTATTTTGTTCCAGCGCAGAATGGACAGAAATACCAGTAGAACAAACAGTAGGGCGCCACCGGCCCAGAGTCCTATTTTTTTGAGGTCGAGTTTGCGGGTTATTTCAATATTGACCCACTTATCGAAAATTAGCTGTCTTTCCCGTTTGCTTAGGCCTGAGATCACCTTTTGGAAGATCGGGATAAAGGGCCTGAGTTCCTCGGTTACCGCAAATGCAATATCAAAAGTATAAGGGGTGTTAGACACCGTTTTTAACGGCGGCAACCCCAGCTTACGAGTGTAGTATTCGACTGAAAAGACATTGTGAATGAATATATCAGCTTTTCCTGCGAGCACTGCTTGAATACCCTCGGCGGGCGTATCCACATAGCTAACCGTAATCTGAGGATAGTATTGAGAGAGTATTTGCTGTGCTTTGGAAGGCTTTTCAATGACTACACGTTCATCGCGAATCGACTCAATGCCAACGATTAGCGCGGAATCTTGTCGGCCAAAGAGGGCGATTGGCATTTCTATAACCGTTTCGCTGTAGCTTAGTTGTCCTCGGGGCGGCGGCAGATAGCTGGCTAGGTCTATGCGCTTTTCTCGAACTCCGTTTGATAGGGTGGTTAGATCGGAGAAGAAAGATGGCTCAAAATTAATGCCCAGCTGTTCACTGATAATGGCGATATAGTCTGAGGTCAACCCGCGATACTGGCCGCTACTGTCCACGTATTCGAAAGGCATTTGGTTGCTGACGATACCGTGCCTGATGGTTCGGTGTTTGCGCAGCCAGTTACGCTCTGGCTCGGTGAGTGATGATAGCAGTACTAGCTTGTCGGCATTGCCAACTTGCTCTACCTGAATGTCTGCACTGGCCATAGTCACAGTTAAAAACAGGGCAGTGCAGGCGGTGAGGCATGCAAGGATAAGATGGAGCGGTGCCGACATTAGTGACCCTTTGGTTCTATGGCTTGATGCCCTTTACTGGGCTTATAAATCGCGTTTGCATAAAGCTTACAAGCCGAAATAAATAACAAGTTACTTATGTGGTGTTGAAAACTTTAGTCAGATATTTTTATAAAACCAACCATTTCTGGTTCCTGATTTGGCAAGTATCTGTTACTTTGCGACAAAATAAAATCATTAATCTCCTTTACATAGGATAAGTTATGTCATCCATTCTTCTTGTTGACGATCATGCTGTAGTTAGAAATGGGTTAAAACAGATGCTTGTTGAACATCTGGGCTTGGTGGTATTCGGTGAGGCCAATGACGCAATCGAAGCGATACATCAGGTTAGAAGTCAAGACTGGAACTTGGTCGTACTGGATATCCGTCTGCCCGGCCGCAGTGGTGTCGATGTACTAAAACAAATTAAGTCAGAAAAGCCTCATCTACCGGTGCTGATTCTGAGTAGTTATCCTGAATCTCAATACGCTATTAGATTGATTCAGGCTGGCGCAGCAGGCTATATATCAAAAGACTCGGAAGAATCAGAAATTGTAAAGGCAGTAAAAACTGCTGCTGCAGGTGGACGCTATATCAACGAAATTGTGGGCGGACTTTTAGCTAATAGCATGAGTCGGAGCTTTTCTAGTGAAGATGATTTTTCTCTCTATGAGTCACTTTCAGACCGGGAATATCAAATTTTTCTCGAATTGGCTTCAGGTAAAAGGGCAAAAGATATTGCCGAGAAATTACAGGTGAGTGCCAAGACTATCGCCACTCATAGATCAAGATTAATGCTGAAAATGGGATTTTCAAACAATGCAGAGCTGACTCTATATGCCAATAAGTCGGGTTTACTTTTGTAACAATTCTGACTCCTTTCTATGCCCTGTAGGAAAAACCCTACATTAAAAATCCCCATTTCCTGACGCTGCATTTAAGCAATTCCTGATTATTCAAGATAGGCGAAAGTGCAACTATGACGCGTCGAAGTAGTAATAATTAAAAACACAAATAAAGTAATCACGGGGATTTTGCAATGTCGAATTTAACCAATGGGTCTTTTAAACTAAGGCTGCTATGTGTAGTGATAGCCACGTCTGGATTTTCTCATCAGTCCATGGCTCAGGACGCTGGGATAGAAGAAGTTGTTGTGACTGGTGTTCGCGCCAGTCTTGAGAAATCAATTGACCGCAAACGCAACTCAAATGAGTTTGTTGAGGTCATAACATCAGAAGATCTGGGCAAGTTCCCCGATCACAATGTCGCCGAGTCACTACAGCGTGTTACCGGCGTGCAAATTAGCCGCGGTACTAACGTTAGTGCCGGCGACAACGACGGTGTAGGCGAGGGCAGTGAGGTCAGTGTCCGTGGTACGCCACCGGCATTGAATCGCGCCACAGTAAACGGCCAAACTATTTCAACCACCTCTGTATCCGGTGGTTCACGAAGCTTTAACTACAACACCATCTCGCCAGAGCTAGTGGAGAGCCTTGAAGTGTTTAAGACACCCTCGGCCAGCCAGGATGAAGGTTCTCTGGGCGGAACGGTTAACCTCAAGACGCGTTCGCCATTGGATTTCAAAAACCGCACTGCGGTAGTCAATCTCAAGCAATCGTTTAACAAGTTGCGGGACGATGAAGGTGAAAACTATTCGTTTTTATACACCGATTCTGAGACTGACTCTCAGGGCCGCGAATTAGGTGTCCTGGTCAGTTACAACAATTCCGAAGAGCCTTTCCGTCGTGACAGTGTCGAATCCTTTGGCTATCGCTATGTGGGTTTTAACGCCGCTACAGGTACGATTAGCGATGCAGGTTCTCCAGCGAAGTTAACTGCACCGGTTGATGGTATTGACTACGGTTATATGCCCAAGGATATACGTCAAAATATTCGCCTTGAAGAGCGTGAGCGCTCCGGTCTCAATGTTGTTTTTCAATATCGACCGAATGATAACATCGACGTTAAGTTAGATTATTTGACCACTGACTTAACCCGTTTTGAGCACGCCAGCAACAGCGCTTATCGATTTACTGATGCCCCAGGTGGTGTCGGCAATACGCTGATTGAGAGTGCCGTTCTCGACGGCGATAATTTTGTCGCAGTGACTAACAGCACCAGTAACAAATCATTTCATCAGCGCTATTTTGTCGCTGCCTTTGATCGCGAATATAACTATTCGACCGAAGCCGTCAATCTCTCTGTAGATTGGACCTCTGAAGATTGGTTGGTGTCGGCACGCGTTGGCGCTTCCGATGGTGAGGGCAAACAGGATCCAGCTTTATTTGCCACCTTTGGGCCAAAGGGAAGCAGTGTTTCCTATGATACTCGCGGTGTTCAATTCTCCACTCTGGCTGCGACCTTGGCTGGCGGTGAGGCGGTGTCTGCACCCTCCGACCTGGTGTGGCAGAATCTGTCGCGCGCAGTGCTACAAAACACTGACGAAGAAGAGTACGCCCAGTTAGATTTCGAACGCACGATTAATGATAGCTGGATCACCAGCGTAAAGTTCGGCGCTAAATACCGTGATCGTACTAAACAGCAATACAAAGCTGTCGATTCGGTTAACTCTAGAGGCGGCTCGACCTGTGGCGATGATGCTCACAGCTGTACCTTGGCAGATTATATTGGCGACAGTACTTTTCCAGTCGATGACTTTTCCGTTACTGGCGGCATGCCTTCATCTTGGTTCCTTCCATCGGCAAGCATGATTCTGGAAGATTATTCCTACGATGCTGACGGCCAATTAGGGACCCCAGTGATTCGAGCCAAGCAGGACGGTATTAGTAACTGGGATGTTAGCGAAGAAATTACTGCAGTCTATGCCATGGCGACCTTCGCCACTGATAAGCTGCGCGGCAATTTTGGTCTGCGCTACGTCAGTACCGATCAGGAAGGTAATAGTAATACCTACGATGGCGCTGCCTTGATTCCACTCAACGACAAACGCAGCTATTCTGAAATATTGCCGAGTATGAATATTGTCTATGTACTTCAGGATGATCTCTTGCTGCGTGGTGGTTATGCCAAAGTGATGTCTCGTCCTAGCTTTCAGCAATTGACCCTAGGCTATAACGTCAATCAGGGCGCACAGACAGCCACTCGTGGTAATCCGGACCTTAATCCGTTTCTCGCCGATCAGTTCGATCTGTCTCTGGAATGGTATTTTAATAAGGGTGGTTTACTCTCGACCGCTGCATTTTACAAAGACGTCAGCTCCTACGTTTCATCAACTCAGTTCAGCGAAGTTGTTCCCGGGTTTGAAACAGACGACAACGGTGATGCGGTAGAGTATTTGGTCACGGCACCGTCTAACGGTGAAGGCGCTACTATTCAGGGTCTTGAGTTCTCCTATCAGCAGAATTTCACTCAGCTGCCGGCTCCCTTTAATGGTTTGGGTACGATCTTTAACTACACCATGATTGATAGCTCTACAGGTAGAGATGATCCATTTGGCAACGAACTGCCATTGGAAGGACTCTCGGAATCAAGTATGAATCTGGTGCTGTTCTATGAAAAAGAGGACTTTTCCGGTCGTATCTCCTACACCGAACGTGATGATTTCTTACTCTTCACCTCAAGCCTGGGTGGTCTGCCAATCTATCACAAAGCCTACTCTCAGGTTGATGCCAGCATGAGTTATCAGGTGGGTGATACTGGCCTCACGTTGACCGCAGAGGCGATTAATCTGACCAACGAAAAGCCAGTCACTTTTGCTGGCGACGAATCACGGATTATTTCCTATCGTGAATTTGGCCGGCGTTATGCACTGGGCCTCCGTTACAAGTTCTAGAGCTCCGACTATTGCCCTCCTGGCGGTTCTCGCTGGGAGGGTTATAGCCTTCAAACATGCAGATAGGGTCACTTTAGAGCTGCTTTTACTTTAACTGAATACGGGTGGTAATTGGATTTTGAACAGGCGACGCTTTATATCTTCTGTGGCAGCGGCCGTTCCGTCTTTCGGGTTCGCAAAACAGGCTGAAAACCTTTCTATTGCAGCCAGTTCTTATGCCGGTATGGAAGACAGTGCCGGTTGGCGAAAAGACGCTAAGCAGCGCATCGAAGTGCTTCGCAAAGGCCGCTTTAATGTCAGGGTAACAGACGCTGCGGGCATGCCCCTGGCAAATCTGCCGGTTAAAGCAAATCTCTATCGCCATGATTTTGGTTTTGGTGCGGCACCGCGCTTAAGGCGCCTCTATGGCAGCCCATATCCTCAGGAGATAAGACAGCGTCATTTAGATTACTGCGATTTACTGTTCCACAAACTGACCCCTGAGAATGCGTTTAAGTGGAAGCACCATGACAACAATCTCCAGTACATCCAACCTTTTATGAATTGGTGTGCAGAGCGCAGTATCCCGGTTCGAGGGCACTGTTTAATCTGGCCCGGTTTCAGACGAGCTGCAGCAGAACATGCCAGATATTCGGGCAATAAAGTGCAGTTACGCAAGCTACTCAATGACCATATCGACAAAATGGTCAGCCAATATGGCCATCCCCTAACTGAATGGGATGTGCTCAACGAGCCTTTTAGTAGTCATGAGTTTATGGATATTCTCGGTCCCGAGGTCGCTGTCGATTGGTTCAAACAGGTGCAGCAGATTCGGCCCGAGGTTAAACGCTATATCAACGACTACGGAGTGCTAACTAAGAATTCAGTGCGTCACAGAACCTTTTATTTTAATTATATACAGGGCCTTTTGAAGCAGGGCGCGGCTATTCAAGGGATTGGATTTCAAGCACATATCCCCAAGGGGTTTGCGCCTACAGCGCCGCAAGAGTTGCTCTCTATTATGAATGATTTCGCCACGCTAAATACCGAGTTACAGGTTACCGAGTTTGATTTTGAAACTCCGGATTTAGAGTTTCAGGCACGTTATAGCGAAGACTTTATGACCGCTGTCTTCAGTCATCCGCAGATGACCGGACTGCTTACCTGGACGCCCTTTGAGTACGCTAAAAACAGCGTACCAAAGCCCGATGCAGCACTGGTTGATCGCAACTTGCGATTGAAACCTAATGGCCAGGTGTGGCATGACCTAGTCAATAAACGCTGGTCTACCGAGGTTGAATTAATCACCGATAGTCGAGGAGAGGTTAATTTTACCGGCTATAAGGGGCTCTACCATATGCAGGTGAGCGCGGCTAACGGCGGTACCTTTGCAGTGCCATTGAAAGCAAACACTGTGCGTGCCCAGATTAATCTGACATGAAAAACAGCTATTTAGTAGCAAGCTATCCCGTAACAAACTATCCCGTAACAAACAGTCGGGTAACAAACCGTTAATTACAAACAACGTTAATTATATCCATTAAACAATAGGGCCTTTTACACCGATCATGAAAAAATTATTACTTAGCTTTACCGGTTTACTGATTTCTACTGCGTCCTTAACCTCGATCAGCAGTGAACTTTTGCCCGCCTACCTAGACGCCAGCCTAACCGCTGAGCAGCGGGTGGCCGATCTATTGCCACGGATGACCCTGGAGGAGAAGGTGGGGCAGATGTGTCAGTACGTAGGTATTGATCACACTGCTGAATCAGAGCAGCACATGTCCATTGATGACCTCGCCAAGAGTGACGCCCATGGTTTCTATCCCGATCTTCACTCGTCGCAGATTCCAGCGTTTATCGAGACCGGCAAAGTCGGTTCATTCCTTCATGTATTGACCGCTACTGAGGCTAACTTATTACAGCGCCACGCGGCACAGAGCCGTTTGGGTATCCCTTTGCTAATTGGTATAGATGCGATCCACGGCAACGCCATGGTCAGTGGTTCCACGGTCTATCCTGCGCCTCTGGGCATGGCTAGTTCATGGAACCTTGGACTCGTTAAACAGGCAAGTGTCGAAACCGCGCGTGAGATGCGCGCCACAGGCTCTCACTGGAGCTTTACACCGAATGTGGATATAGCCCGTGATCCGCGCTGGGGTCGAGTCGGTGAAACCTTTGGCGAAGATCCCTTCCTCGTCGCTGAAATGGGTGTGGCAACAATAGAGGGCCTCCAGCAGGGGGACTTCGATGGGCCACAGAAGGTCATTGCCAACGCCAAACACTGGGTTGCCGGTGGTGATCCGATCAATGGTATTAATCTGTCACCCATGGATGTCTCCGAGCGCAGTCTGCGCCAGGATTTCTTCCCACCCTTTAAGCGAGCAGTCGATGCCGGCGTGTTTACCTTTATGGCTGCGCACAATGAGATCAATGGTGAACCCGCCCATGGCAGTCGTTATCTGCTCAATGATGTGTTGCGTGAGGAGTGGGGCTTTAAAGGCTTTGTGGTCAGTGATTGGATGGACATCGAACGCTTGCATACCTTTCATCGAGTTGCCACCAGTCAAAAGGAGGCGGTCTTCCAAACCGTGCATGCGGGAATGGATATGCATATGCACGGGCCTGACTTTCTTGAGCCTCTCGTGGAACTGGTCAATGAAGGTCGACTCTCCGAGGAGCGCATAGATGCATCTGTGGGCCCAATGCTGCTAGCCAAATTTCGTCTCGGATTATTTGAAAATCCCTACGTCGATGAAAGCCTGGTTGCACAGTCGGTATTTACCGCAGCCCACCAGCAAACGGCACTGGACATGGCGAGTCAGGCAATCGTACTGCTAACCAATAACGCCAGTATTCTACCGTTGCAAAAAAACACTAAAGTCTTTGTTACCGGCCCCAATGCTGACAACCATACGATTCTTGGGGACTGGGTGCTGCAACAGCCAGAAAACAATGTCACAACCGTACTCGAAGGACTAAGAGCAGTTGCCGCCAGTCCTAAAGATATTGATTTTTACGATGTTGGCAAACAGGTTAAAAATCTTTCTACAGAGGATATTCTCGGCGCCGCCAAGCGCGCGAGTCAGTCTCAGGCCGCGGTCGTGGTAGTCGGTGAAAACCCCCTGCGCTACGACAAAAAAGGCAAGACCTCCGGGGAAAATGTTGCCCGCTCGTCGATCAATCTTATCGGCCGACAGCTTGAGTTGGTACAGGCCATTCACGCAACTGGAACACCGGTGATTGTGGTCTTGGTTAATGGCCGACCGATCGCTGAACCCTGGGTCGTGGATAACAGTGCTGCTGTTATTGAAGCCTGGGAGCCCGGTGCGATGGGCGGGCAGGCACTGGCAGAAATTATCTATGGGGTGACTAATCCCAGCGGTAAATTGCCCATCACTGTGCCCTATAGCATCGGCCACACTCAGGCGATCTATAACCACAAACCCTCGGCTTACAAGCATAAATATGCCGATGCGCCGACCCGCAATCTATTTGAGTTTGGTTACGGTCTTAGCTATACCGAATTTGCTTTTTCTCAGCCAGTTCTGGATAACAAAAGCATTGAAAAAACCGAGAGCACCAAACTATCGGTGACCGTTACTAACAGTGGCGATCGCGCGGGTTATGAAACGGTACAGTTTTATGTCCGTGACAATTACAGCGAAATAACCCGGCCGGTAAAGGAGCTCAAGGGGTTTGAAAAGATCTATCTACTGGCGGGCGAGTCAAAGCGCGTTAGCTTTACCGTAGAGCCTGAGATGCTGGCCTATTACAACCGTGCTATGGAGTGGGTAGTCGAGCCCGGAGCCTTCACCTTGATGGTGGGTTCGTCGTCTCGTGGAGCTGATCTAAAAAGTATTCAGCTGCGCGTTAAAGACTAATGCCAAGAATAAAAACAAAAACAAAAAAATTCAATAAGAGTATTTAAGGATTTATACATGAATGGTTTTAAACGCGATTGGTCAAATAGCCTCATAGGCAAGGCTGCTGTAACAATATTGATTTCGGCACTGGTTGGTTGTAATGACACAGAGGGTGGCGGGCAAAGTGCGGTTCTAGAAAGTGCTCAACCGGTCAACAAGCCAAAGAACGTTATCTATGTTCTCACCGACGATCAGCGCTACGATGAACTGGGTTTTATGAATCCCGTTATAGACACGCCGAATATGGATCGTATGGCCGCCGAGGGTGTGCATTTTGAGAATGCCTTTGTCACCACGGCTCTCTGCTCTCCGAGTCGCGCTTCGATCCTCACCGGCCAGTATATGCACAACCACGGCGTGGTCGATAATAATAAGCCACCCCGCGAAGGCACTATTTTCTTTCCCGAGTACTTGCAAAAGGCCGGCTACAACACCGCCTTTGTCGGCAAGTGGCACATGGGTGAATTGGCGCCAGCGGGACGTAAGCTTGATGATCCACAACCAGGATTTGATCACTGGGTTAGCTTTGCCGGTCAGGGCCACTACTATCCCACCAAACCCAATGGCGAGCAGAGCATGCTCAATGTCAACGGTGATCCGGTTAAACAAAAAGGTTATATCACTGATGAGTTGACCGATTACGCCGTGGATTGGCTGGACAGTCGCGATAGCGAAGAACCGTTCTTTATGTACCTTTCTCACAAGGCGGTACATGCCAATTTTGCCCCGGCTCAACGTCACACGGAGCAGTATGCCGACAGAACTATTCCGGTGCCTGAGAGCCAAGCTGATACCCCTGAAAATTATGAGGGTAAGCCGATGTGGGTAAAGAATCAGCGCAATAGCTGGCACGGCGTTGACTTTCCCTATCACAGCTCGCTGGATGTTCAGGCCTACAAGATGCGCTACCACCGAGCACTCTCTGCTGTGGACGAGAGCCTCGGCCGTCTGTTCCAGTGGCTCGAAGACAATGGCCATGCCGACGACACGATTGTCATGCTGATGGGTGACAATGGCTTTATGTTTGGTGAGCACGGTCTAATCGATAAGCGCAATGCCTACGAGGAATCCATGCGGGTACCGCTTTTAGCCTGGGGTAATGGCTTGAAGACTAATCATGTGGTTAAAGAGATTGCCGCCAATATCGATATTGCGCCGACCATACTGGATATTGCTGGGGTCGAATCGCCCGAGCAATTTGAAGGAGAAAGCCTGTATTCTCTGGCGCGAGGCGAATCAGAAAGCCAGTGGCGCGATGATCTTCTCTATGAATACTACTGGGAGTTTAATTATCCGAGCACACCCACCACCTTTGCGCTGCGGACAGACGACTATAAATTTATTACCTATCACGGTCTTTGGGATACCGAAGAACTCTATGATATGCGTACTGATCCTAAAGAGATGCACAACCTGATTCACGATCCAGACTCTCTGGCCGTAGTCGCCGATCTGCGCAGCAAGCTATTTGCTCGTCTAGGGGATTCTCGCGATGGCTTAAGTGTCCCATACACTGAGAAGTTTAGTCATGGTGCAGTGTTCCGTGAAGGCGAACGATCAAAAGCGGCTGAGTTCCCAAGGCAATGGTTACGGGATGGTAGCGAGCAGGATCTGCGCTACTTTATGAAACCGGATAGGGTTAGGGCAGGGCTATCTAAGGGCAAACCTGCAGCGCACTAACAAACCATTAAATTCGATAGTGAAAGGCCGCTCTATGAAGAATCTGTTTTTAACCGTTGTATGTGGCCTGTCACTGGCGTGCAACGCTATTGCCAGTGACCCCAAGCCGGCCAATGTGCTGTTTATCATGATTGATGATCTGCGCCCCGAACTGGGTGCTTACGGCAGCACAGCGGTTAAATCGCCGAACATAGATAGCCTGGCCAGCGAGGCTGTGCTGTTTGCCAATGCCTATGTCAACGTGCCGGTCTGCGGTGCGTCGAGAGCGAGTATGATGTCGGGTATCAGACCGACGGAGAAACGCTTCGTCGGTTATCAAGCGCGTATTGATGAGGATGCCAAAGGGGCTGAAACGCTGTTTGGTTACCTCAAAAAGCAGGGTTACTACAGCGAAAGTATCGGCAAGATATTGCATTTTTCCGAGGATTCTAAGGCGGACTGGAGCACGCCACCCTGGAATCCGACGGGCAAGATTAAGCGCATAGGGCACCGCAATTACCAGAGCGCGGAAAACATTGCCAGCTTTCTAAAGAATCGTGTTGGCCCTGCCTATGAAGCCGCGGATGTGCCGGATAATCATTACTTTGATGGCATGATTGCCGATCAGGCCTTAGCATCTCTTGAATCCGCCAGTGAGCGCGATCAGCCTTTCTTTATGGCGGTGGGCTTTTTAAAGCCTCATCTGCCTTTTACTGTGCCTCTCCGCTACTGGGATCTTTATAACGAAGCGGATATCAACCTTGCCAGCAATCCACTTATGCCGATGGGAGCACCCCGCCAGGCCATCCACAGCTGGGGTGAGTTGCGCAAATTTGACGGTATCCCCAAGGCACCGCATCCGGTACCTGATGCTATGGCGAAGAAACTGGTTCATGGTTATCTTGCCAGCGTCAGTTACTCGGACGCTCAGGTGGGTAAACTGCTAGCCAAATTAGAACAGCTCAATCTCGACGACAACACCATTGTTATAGTCGCGGGAGACCACGGCTTTAGTCTCGGTGAGCATGGTTTATGGGTCAAACACTCGCCTTTTGATGTGGCCACAAGAACGCCTCTAATTGTTAAGTTGCCAACAGCCTTGACCGAGACATCGACTATGGGGCGGCTGCTGGGAAGCACTCTATCTGAAAGCACCCTCTCTAAAAGCACTCTCTCTAAAAGAGATGAGCCTACACCAATCTTGAACCCGGGGGTCGGTGTTGCCGAGGGTTTGGTCGAATTTGTCGATATATTCCCCACCGTACTCGAGCTGTTGGGCAAGCCCATGCTTCCGCAGTTGCAGGGAGATAGCTTCGTTAGCCAGCTACTCGATAGCAGCGCCCCAGGCAAAGCAGCGGTGTTTCCACGCTGGCACGCCGCAGATGTGATTAAAACCGATCGTTATGCCATGACAGAGTGGTTTGATCAACGCGGCCAGGTGACGGCGCGAATGCTTTTTGATCACCTAAATGACCCCAGTGAGAGCGTTAATCTGGCTGAACATAAAGGTTATGAATCACTTGTAACGGAGCTTCATGAGCAATTGATTGTTCTGAGAGAAAGCCGTTAGGTTCGGTTTAATAATCTCTTATTAAAAGACCCACAAAAAAGCCGCTAGTTCTTAAAGAGCTAGCGGCTTTTTTGTTATCTATAGTAATGCTAGCCAAGGCTTTTTTCAGCAGCAACCACCGACTGTAGAATCAGCGTGTTAATGGTCATTGGGCCCACACCGCCTGGAACAGGGGTGTACGCGGCAACGCGATCAACCAGCGGAGCCAGTTCAATATCGCCAACACCGCCAGGATGGTAGCCGGCATCAACAACCACAGCGCCATCTTTGATCCACTCGGCTTTAATAAATTCGGGCCGACCTACTGCGCCGACTAAAATATCAGCCTGCTTAATTAATTCTGGAAGGTTTTCTGTTTTCGAGTGACAGATGGTCACTGTTGCATTGGCGTTCAACAGCATCAGCGCCATTGGCTTACCGAGAATAGGGCTGCGACCCACAACAACGGCGTGCTTGCCTGACATCTCAATATTGTAGCCTTGAAGAATACGCATAATGCCCTGAGGTGTAGCGGATCCGTAAGCTTCTTCGTTCATGGCCATGCGACCAAAACCGAGACAGGTAACGCCGTCGACATCTTTTGCCAGTGCAATGGCGTCGAAACAGGCGCGCTCATCAATCTGCTTGGGCGTGGGGTGCTGCAACAGGATGCCATGACAGTTTGGGTTGCTGTTGAGCTCTTCAATTTTTGCCAGCAACTGTTCAGTGCTGGTGTCATCGGCCATCTCTACTGCGATGGAGTCCATGCCAACACGCTTACAGGCGTTTTGCTTCATCTTTACATAGGTGGCTGATGCAGGATCGCCGCCGACGAGAATGGTTGCCAAAATAGGGGCCTGACCATTATTGGCTGCTTTAAGGGCGGCGACTCTTTCGGACAGTTCGGCTTCGGTTTGAGCGGCAAGGGTTTTACCATCGAGAATCAGTGCAGACATGTTTAGACCTGTTTAAATCGGTTAATAAAGAAGGGCAACAAAATAGGCAACGTGTGCGGCTAAAGCAACCTTTTTCGCAGAGCATAAGAAAATTTAATAGGAATGGTGCAAAAAAACAGGGGTGGTGTAAAAAAAAGGCGTGGTGTAAAAAAATAGGGTCACAGGAGGGTATCAAATGGGGTGGACGACGGGGATTGAACCCGCGACCACCGGAATCACAATCCGGGGCTCTACCAACTGAGCTACGTCC
>ENA-OQVM01000273-OQVM01000273.1-marine-metagenome-genome-assembly--contig:-NODE-273-length-85255-cov-5.125232_pt1 | contig 85255 bp, 84 predicted proteins | sample MGYA00237776_ERZ505498 | MGnify/ENA primary metagenome ERZ505498 (study PRJEB26159, sample SAMN06265151) | marine metagenome | isolation source: Helgoland LTER site | place: Germany:Helgoland, sampling... | reverse complement strand
CGAATCAACCGTTTACCCGGGCGTAACCGAAGAGGTATGTGTGCCTATTTTAGAAGAAAAAACGGGATTAAAATTCAACAGTGACTTTTTTGTAGGGTATAGCCCCGAACGGATTAATCCAGGAGATAAAAAACACACCATAACAAAGATCACCAAAGTTGTTTCTGGTTCTACGCCAGAGACGCTCAACGAATTAGCTGCGCTCTATGGTTCAATTATTGAAGCTGGGATCTATGAAGCCCCTACCATTAAAACAGCTGAAGCAGCTAAAGTAATTGAAAACACCCAACGTGACATTAACATTGCCTTTGTCAACGAATTATCTATCATTTTCAGTAAAATGGGTATCGATACTAACGAAGTGTTGAAGGCCGCAGGGACCAAATGGAATTTCTTAAATTTCTTTCCAGGATTAGTGGGTGGACATTGTATAGGGGTAGATCCTTATTACTTGGCCTATAAATCGGAAGAACTGGGCTATACTCCCGAAATGATCTTAGCTGGCCGAAGAATCAACGACTCCATGCCCACTTTCATAGTGAGTCAAATCGTAAAGCAATTGCTCAAGCAAAACAAAAACAGTCAAAACGCTTCAGCATTGATTTTAGGAGCAACCTTTAAAGAAAATTGCCCTGATTTACGAAACTCTAAAGTGGTAGATGTATATCAAGAACTAAAAGAATTTGGATTTCAGGTAGATATATTTGATCCAGAGGCAGATGCTGAGGTTTTTGTCAAAGAATACGGATTCGAAAAACTAGAAGCACTTTCCAAAAAGCAATATGACGTAGTTATTTTGGCGGTTTCTCACAATTGCTTTAAAACGATTGATCCCAAAGGATTGTTAATGAAAGATGGTGTTGTTTTTGATGTAAAAGGATTTTACGCCAACCCAGATTTTTTATCTCTTTAAGTGAAAAAAACACTCATCCATATAATTCCAACGCTTGAGAATGGTGGGGCAGAAACTGTGCTTACCCGCTTAGTAGAGGAGTTTTCCAAGGATAATGTGGAGCAAATTGTAATCAGTCTGCAAGGAAATGAGACCGATTTCAATCACAATAAAATTAGTTCTTTTTGCAGGCTAATTCATGCCCGAAAAGATTTTCAGTCTGTAAAAGAAGTTTTTCAAAAGTATCCCGAGGCAAAGGTACTGGCGTGGATGTACAAAGCAATCTTTAAGGCACATCTTTGGAAAGTTAAGTTTAAAACAAAGCAGGAGGTTATTTGGAACATCCGTCGTTCCAGTTTTCGTTCAAAGGAAATCTATCAGAGAGTAAGTTTATTTGTTTTTGGGATGTATTCTAAAATAAAAAAGTCTCCTATCATCTATTGTGCTTTTCAAGCAGAAAAGACCCACAATGCCTATGGTTTTTATTCTAGAAAAAGCAAAGTAATTCAAAATCGTTTAGCCAAAAATCTGGTCTTTGAAAATACGGATAATCCACCTATAAAAGCTGAATACATTTTATATGTTGGAAGACACAATCATGCTAAAGGGCCCGACCGATTGCTGGAAATAGCACAAACGCTTTTGCCAAAAAACCCAAAACATTCGCTTTTAATTGCTGGCAGCGGATGGACGAAAGAAATGATCCCGTCAATATTGGAAAATCAAACAGTTCTTCTAGGTAATGTAAGAAAAATTGTTCCCTTATATAAGTATGCCACTGCATTGGTTTTCACCTCCTATTCCGAAGGTTATCCAAACGTATTGGTTGAGGCTGCCGTTTGCGGTACGCCTATCGTTGGTTTTGCGGCTGGGGACTCTCCTTCTATTTTAGCCGATTATTCGCTGGGTAATTTGGTCGCTTCAAAGCAAGATTTTTGCGCGCAATTACAGCAATTGATCGATCAACCGTTGGCATCAGAAGTAAGGGAAACGGCTGCAAAAAAAGCCCTTCATCATTTTGACTTCAAACAAACCTATCAGGCTTATCACGATTTTATATTTCCCTAATCCACGAATTAGTATCTTTAGGGTGTGAAAAAGCTCATCCGCATCACTACCGTTCCTATTTCCCTAGAGAAACTGCTCGAAAATCAAGCCCGTTTTTTTAAAAAGTACTATTCGGTTACACTTGTTTCTGCTCAAAAAGAACAATTGGAGGCCCTCGCAAAAGAACAGGGAGTAACTTATTTCCCGCTAGAAATGACCCGTAAAATAACGCTACTTCAAGACCTGCGTTGTCTACTTCAGATTGTTCGTTTTTTGCGGAAAGAAAAACCGCATATTGTTCATAGCCATACCCCAAAAGCTGGAATCATAGGCATGTTAGCGGCTTTTATTGCCCGCGTACCCGTGCGCATGCACACGGTTGCAGGCTTGCCCCTTATGGAGGCCAAAGGCATAAAAAAAAGAATTTTATACGCCGTAGAACGCCTCACCTACCGTTGTGCCACGCATGTATATCCCAATTCAAAAGGATTGATGGATTTTATACAAAAAAAACATCTAGCTGAAAAGACACCGCTTCAAATCATCGGCAAAGGATCTTCCAACGGAATTGATACAGGACATTTTAATGCCGATAGTATTTCAGATCAAGAATTGATAAAATGCCAAAAAAAATGGACTATCGCTCAAGATGACTTTGTCTTTCTTTTCATTGGCCGTCTGGTGGGAGATAAGGGCATTAACGAATTGGTCTCAGCCTTTGAACAACTAAGCAATAAACTTCCCAAAGTAAAATTACTTTTGGTAGGCCCTCAAGAACCAATCCTTGATCCTTTGGCCAAATCCACCATAAAGGCCATTGATCAAAATCCAAGCATTATTTCTACGGGCTACCAACAAGATGTACGTCCATTTTTAAAAATGGCGCAAGTGTTTGTCTTTCCAAGTTATCGTGAAGGCTTCCCGAATGTTGTACTACAAGCTGGAGCCATGGGTGTTCCTTGTATTGTATCGGACATCAATGGATGCAACGAAATCATTGAAGATGAGGTAAATGGTTTTGTGGTTCCTCCAAAGCAAGTACAACCTTTGACAAAAAAAATGCAATCCCTTTATGAAGATGCTGAAAAACGGAATACTTTTATCCAACGAACACAAACACTAATAGCAACTAATTTTGAAAGAGCCCAGTACTGGAAGTTACTCTTAGCTGAATATCAACTCCGTGAAAAAGATGTATAGTACAATCAAACATTTCTTGGATCGATTCTTTGCCCTCTTTCTTTTGATAGGTCTAACTCCTTTGTTTTTTTTTATTACGTTATCCCTTTACATACAGAATAACGGATCTCCCTTTTTCACCCAAGTACGCCCTGGGAAAAATGCTCAGCTTTTTACTATTTTCAAATTTAAAACCATGCGCGATACCCGCGATGCAGAGGGAAACTTATTGCCCGATTTTGATCGAATCACCCCCCTCGGGAAGACCATACGTAAACTTTCATTGGACGAACTTCCTCAACTGTGGAACGTGTTGTTGGGTCAAATGAGTTTTGTGGGTCCGCGTCCTTTATTGCCAGAATACCTATCTTTATATTCAACAGAACAACAAAAAAGACATTTGGTGAAACCGGGCATTACTGGTTGGGCTCAGGTCAATGGAAGAAACACCCTTTCGTGGAAAGAAAAATTCGCATTGGATTGTTATTATGTGGAAAAGCAAGGTTTTTTTTTAGACTTAAAAATTCTTTTTCTAACCTTGTACAAACTAATCATCCCAAAGGACATTAATGCAGGAAGTCAAACAACAATGGAGCCATTCAATGGAAAAAATTAAATATATTTTAATGGGTGCTGGTGGACATGCCAGGGTAGTAGCCAGTGCTATAGAAGTGATGAAGCAAGAAGTAGTATGTGTTTTTGATCCAAATACATCCATTACAGACTTGGATGGAATTCAAAACAAAGGCGACTACAGCCCAACTGAATTTCCAACCGCCAAGCTAATCCTCACAATAGGCGATAATGCCACACGAAAAAGACTTGCGACAACGGTACAGCATGAATTTGGAACCGTCCAACACCCCGCTGCAATAGTGGATCGATTGGTTTCGGTAGGACTTGGGAGTCAAATTCTTCATGGAGCCATTATCAATCGGGGATCAAGTGTGGGCAATCATTGTATTGTAAATACCAAAGCGAGTATAGATCACGACTGCATTATAGAAGACTTTGTTCATATAGCCCCCGGTGCTACCCTTTGTGGAAACGTAACCGTGGGAGAGGGAACCCTCATTGGTGCTGGTGCTACGCTTATGCCGAATATTACAATTGGAAAAAATGTAACGGTGGGAGCCGCTACGGTAGTAACCACCTCACTGCCAGATAATGTCACTTGTGTTGGCGTTCCAGGAAAAATCATAAACAATGGGTAAGGAAAAAATTTGGCTGTCTTCTCCCCATATGGGTGATGAGGAATTAAAAAATGTACAAGAGGCCTTTGCGACCAATTGGATTTCTCCTGCAGGGCCATTCATTTCATTGTTTGAAGAAAAGCTTGCGGCCTATTGCGGAACAAAAGCTGCAGCTGTGGTTCAGTCAGGAACAGCGGCGATTCACCTAGCTCTGCGTCTCTTGGACATTCAACAAGACGACATAGTACTTTGTCAGTCATTTACTTTTATTGGTTCTTCAAATCCTATTTTATATGAAAAGGCAACCCCTGTTTTTGTCGATTCCGAAAAAGAAACCTGGAACATGTGCCCTCTAGCATTAGAAGAGTCCATTGTGGACTCACTAGAAAAAGGACAACAGCCCAAAGCCATCATAGTTGTCCATCTCTACGGAATGCCGGCTAAGATGCCAGAAATAATGGTCTTGTCACAGAAGTATGGTATCCCTGTAATTGAAGATGCTGCCGAGGCATTGGGTTCAACAATCAATGGAAAAGCATGTGGGTCTTTTGGCGATTTTGGGATACTTAGTTTTAACGGAAATAAAATAATTACCACCTCTGGAGGGGGAGCTTTGGTGTCTAACAATACCGAAGCAATCAATAAAGCACGTTTTTTAGCTACCCAAGCAAAAGACAATGCACCACACTATCAACATTCAGAAATAGGCTATAATTACCGAATGTCCAATATCTCTGCTGCTATCGGTGTGGGGCAATTAACCGTTTTAGCAGAACGTGTTGCAGCTAGAAGATCAAACCACGATTTTTATCAAGCGCTTTTGGGGGAAGTCAAAGGGGTTTATTTTTTACCTGAACCCGAAGGTTACTTCAGCAATCGATGGTTGAGTTGTCTCCTCATTGACCCTCAGCAAACCGGGGGTATATCGCGCGAAGATGTTCGCTTGGAACTCGAGAAAGAAAATATTGAATGCCGTCCATTGTGGAAACCCATGCACCTGCAACCACTCTTTGCTGAAGCTAGACATTACGGCAGCAACTATTCAGAAGAATTATTCGACCTAGGCTTGTGTTTGCCCTCAGGAAGTAACCTTACCGACAATCAAAAACAACAGATTGCAAATCAATTGAAAAACGTATTTTCGCTTTAATATGTTTGAACAGATATTTAAATATCATTATTCCAAGAAATTTGCCTACGTTCTAGACGCAATATGCATTGCCATTGGTTTAGAGTTTATACTCTTTCTTAACGGCTCGGTATTAATTATTCGTTCTCTTTCAGATAAATTACTTTTCATTGCATTGGCGTTATCCTGTATTACCTTATTTCGAGGATACACCATGCTGTTGCGCTTTACAACCTTTATCGATATTGGAAAAATAGCCTCGGGCCTCTTACTGGCACTGGCCATATATGCAACCTATATAAAGGCAGATACGAGAGGGCATTACAATTATTTATTACTCCTATTTTATTTTTGCCTTTCACTATTGTCTGTATATCGTTTAATCATTCGATTGCTTTATGCACGCGTTACAAAAGAAGATAAGCTCATCAATACCCTGCTTTTTGGTGCCGGACCAAATGGCCTGCGCACCAAACGTGCCTTGGACGATAGTAATGCCGTAAATGTGATTGGTTTTATCGATGATGACCCGGCTAAAATTGGCCGAAGTATTGAAGGCTTATCTGTGGTAAGCCTGGGGCAGAAACTAGAAAAATTAATAGAAAACAAGAAAGTACAACAAATCATCATCACCTCAAGTGACGTCAATCAAAAGGAAAAGAATGAATTGTTTCAATTTTTCAAAGCAAAGGGTGTACGTATTTTCACCGCTCCTCCATTAGATGATTTGGCGAGTAGCAAAGGTATTGTGGGGAATTTAACGCCCGTTAAGATTGAAGATTTGCTCAAAAGAGATCAGATAAACATCGATCAAGAGAAAAACAAAATTCAGTACAATAATAAGACCATTTTAGTGACGGGTGCCGCCGGTTCCATTGGAAGTGAAATTGTCCGCCAATTGATCCAGTTTGAACCCAAAGAAATCATTTTATTTGATCAAGCCGAAACGCCCTTATTTGATTTGAAGAATGAATTGTTTAAGCGGAATAGTGCGGTCGTTTTTCATTATTACCTTCAGAGTATTGCCGATAAAGCTGCGTTAGAACAATGTTTTGCTGCCTTTGCCATTGATGTGGTGTTCCATGCTGCGGCATACAAGCATGTCTTTATGACGGAGGCCATTCCAAAAGCAGCCATCATCAACAATATTCTTGGAACGAAGAATGTAGTCGATGTAGCGGTAAAAAACAACGTAAACCACTTGGTTATGGTTTCTACTGATAAGGCGGTAAACCCATCCAATGTCATGGGTGCATCCAAACGAATCGCAGAAATGTATGTTGCCGGAATTGCTGAAAAAGCTACCACTAAGATAATCACTACGCGTTTTGGCAATGTTTTGGGTTCCAATGGCTCTGTCGTTCCTATATTCAAAGAGCAGATTGCCAAAGGTGGCCCTGTAACGGTGACAGATCCAGAAATCACCCGTTATTTCATGACCATTACAGAAGCCTGTCAACTGGTTTTGGAAGCGGGAGCGACAGGAGATGGTGGCGAAATCTATGTCTTTGATATGGGAGAACCGGTTAAAATTGCTGATTTAGCCATTAGCATGATTCGTTTATCGGGTTTAATAGAAGGTCAAGACATTGACTTGATTTACACTGGACTTCGCCCAGGAGAAAAGCTTTATGAAGAATTATTGACCGACAAAGAAAGCCTGAAACCTTCCCACAATGAACTCATTTTTATTGCAGAGAAAGAGTATTTTTCTGTTGAACAGCAGCAGAAAATTCAAGGGCTTATCGCGGCAGCGTTACAAGGAGTTGAGCCTCGTGAATTGGTCAAACAAATGAAGGCAATAGTCCCTGAATTCATCTCAATGAATTCCTCTTATACATCCCTAGATAAGGCCAATTAGTCCTCGTTAGCGGGAATGATTTTTACATTCCTGATACAGATATTATAGGGATAACGTTCAACACCTCTACTGTTTAATGGAGAAGGGTATTTTGTGAACGTGATACGAAAGTTAGGAATCAATGGTAAGGGAATAATGACTTGGCGAAATTCGGTAACATTAAGTCTACTCTCCGACCAAAGTTCACTGGGCTCAATAGCGAAACTACTGCTGCCACTTACGATAGGGGTATAGCCTAAAGCCAATTTTTTTGAATCTTCATTGGTGCTTGGTAGGATTAGGAAATCCATTTTATATTCAAAGATGAGGTTTTTGGGACTAGAGCCAAAATTGGAAAACTCTTTGATTAAATGCGATGGTTCGCCAACAAGACCATCGGAGGCTTCATAATATCCAACCATGGAATCATCACAAGATGCAAATGTTTGGGTAGCTGTTGTTGCGGTACTAAACCATCCCTCTTCTGGGTTTTCCCACCCTGTTGTAACAGTAGTATTGCTGGACAGTACTTGCAAGTCATCTACATACTCATAGGTGACGAAATCTTTTTTTGTATTGACGTCAACATCGGTCGAGTTAGCCACGGCATGCGTAACATCATAGCGCCCAAAACCATCACGGTATTCGACTAAAACAGCCACTTGACCAGCGGTAGTTGGGTCATCTAAACTCCCTGCTATAGTTGTAGTTCCACTGCTTATTGTAGATGAGCCTACGTCGGTGTATCCACCTTCAAATACCCACTTAAAAATATCAAAATTTTTCGCAGTGGTTACATAAGATACCCGAAAGGTTTCTGAGCTCATGTTGCTTTCTGAAAAATAGAATTTACTTTGTGAAGATAAAAAGGTAGCTGCAACTTCTCCTGAACGTCCATTGGGGTCTTCTGTTGGAAGAATTAGCGCATTTTCGTCGCGATCATTTGCCGTCTGAGGAACAAACTCTGCAATACAAGAAATGCATAGCATACAGACAAGAAATAAGGAGATTCCTAAACGCATAATATAAAGATAGTACCCAAAGATAGACAAAATCACGGTTGAATCGATTAATGCGATTACTTTAACAGCCTCAAAACAAAAGAAGAAAAGGAGAAACCGGGCTGCAAATACACAAAAGGATTTGTATTCTGAGTAAAATTAAGTACATTTGCAATCCAAAATTCAATATAATGTATGCAATCGTAGAGATAGCAGGGCAGCAATTTAAAGTTGCGAAAGACCAAAGAGTGTATGTTCACCGTTTAGCACAAGAAGAAGGAAGCAATGTTTTTTTTGATCAAGTGTATCTTTTAGATGACGGTAAGGACGTTACTTTAGGCGCCCCAGCTATAACTGGCGCTTCGGTAGAAGCAAAAGTGGTTAAACACCTAAAAGGAGACAAAGTAATTGTTTTCAAAAAGAAAAGAAGAAAAGGATACCGAGTGAAAAACGGTCACCGTCAATCGCTAACCGAGATTCTTATCGAAGGAATTTCTGCTAAAGGAGGAGCCAAGAAAGTGGCCTCTAAAGCCAAAGCACAACCAGCGCCTAAGAAAGCGGCAGCTCCAGCAAAGGAAGCGCCAAAAGCACAAGAAGATTTGAGCGGAAAAACGGTAGCTGAATTGAAAGATTTAGCCAAAGCAAAAGGAATTACGGGCATTTCTTCCATGAAGAAAGCTGATTTAATTGCGGCTTTACAAGCATAACTATTTAAAATAAACGACCATGGCACATAAAAAAGGAGTAGGTAGTTCAAAAAACGGTAGAGAATCGGAATCGAAACGACTTGGCGTCAAAATTTTTGGAGGACAAGCAGCTCGCGCTGGGAACATCATCGTTCGTCAACGTGGAACAGCTCACAATCCAGGAGAAAATGTTTACATTGGGAAAGACCACACTTTACATGCTAAAGTAGATGGCCTTGTTCAATTTGCTAGAAAGAAAGACAATAAATCATTTGTATCTATTGTTCCATTTGAAGCATAAGACATCTTCATTACGTACAAAAAAACCCGCTCAACTAGCGGGTTTTTTTATGGATTAAAAGGAATCTTTATTTCTTTAAGGCCCCATATACATGTCGATTAAGCGAATTGACATATTCGTTTGTGTTGGGCAATTTTTGGGTCATAAAAATAGCAATCAAGTCTTCTGTTGGGTCAATAAAAAAATGCGTTTTAAAAAATCCTCCCCAGTAAATTTGTCCATTGCTTCCTGGGCTTGGGTCTTTTTCTGTGTCAACAAGCACACCAAAACCTAATCCAAATCCACGCGATGGACCCAGCAGGGTGCCCACATGATTTTCTTGCATCAGGGCAATGGTCTCAGCTTCCAATACTTGCTTCCCATTGAGAGAACCTTGGTTTAAAATCATCTTACAAAACTGTAAATAATCATTCATGGAAGAAAACAATCCATAGGTTCCACCATAGACTGTATTTGCTTGCGTGGGTACCTGAACGGGGCTAGTCGTCAGTTTTCCCTCTTCGTTTTTAAGATGTACTTTCATAACGCGCTTCGCACTTTCTGCTGTCAAATTATACCTTGTTTCGTTCATTCCCAAAGGTGTAAAAATGTGTTCCCTCAAATAGGTGTTGATGGGCTGTCCAGATACTTTTTGTACAATCAATGCCAACACATCAGTAGCCCCACTGTAATACCATTGTTCCCCTGGTTGACCAATGAGTGGGACCTGTAACAAGACGGCAAGTCGATCCTCCAATTTTTCATAAACCGCAGGGTCAAATAAATCGTTGTACATCAGTTTAAATAATTCTTTATCAAATAGATTTTCCCCTAATCCATGAGAAAGTCCAGCGGTGTGGGTAAGCAATTGCTGGATGCTAATGTTGGATTTTCTTCTAGAAGTAGCACCATTCACTCCTGTTGAAAGATCATTGATGACTTCAAGTTGATTCAATTCGGGAAGATAAGTTGCGGCATCTTCGTCTAGTCGAATACGTCCTTGTTCAACCAATTGCATAATAGCCACACTCATGATTGGTTTAGTCATGGACTGCAAAAAGTAAATACTGTTCTCAGTCAGCGGAGCTTGGGTGTCTACATCACTATACCCAAGGTTTGTTCTCCATGCAATATTATCTTGATGATAAACCAAGGCCTCGGCACCGGCAATTTGGCCATCGGTTATTTCATTTTTCAAGAACTCTTCAAAGGCAGCAAGTTTATCAAGGTCCAAATGGTCTTGTGCAACCACCGTTTGTAGGCTCAAGACAAGGAATAAATAGAGAATACGCATATATGTTTTTGCTCTAATATAGGAAATAAAAAAAGCCGCGTGAAAACGCGGCTTTTAAAATAGTAAGAAGAATGTTATTAGTAACGGTAGTATTCCGGCTTGTATGGACCTTGAACACCAACTCCGATATAGTCGGCTTGGTCTTTAGAGAGCTCTTCCAATTCTACACCAAGGTGAGAAAGGTGAAGTGCAGCTACTTTTTCGTCAAGGTGTTTGGGTAACATATAAACCTCGTTTCCGTATTTCTCAGGACTCGTCCACAATTCAATTTGTGCAAGGGTTTGGTTGGTGAATGAATTACTCATCACAAAACTTGGATGCCCAGTGGCGCAGCCCAAGTTCACCAAGCGTCCTTCGGCTAAAATGATCAATTCTTTTTCGTCTTCCAGTGTATATTTATCTACTTGTGGCTTAATTTCAACTTTGGTGGCACCATAGGTATCATTCAACCAAGCCATGTCAATTTCATTGTCAAAGTGGCCAATATTGGCGACAATGGCTTTGTCTTTCATCTGCAAGAAATGTTCTCCAGTCAGAATGTTTTTATTTCCGGTGGCGGTAATCACAAGATCCATATTGGCAATAACACTGTTGATGCGTTTAACCTCGTAACCGTCCATGGCAGCTTGTAGCGCACAGATTGGGTCAATTTCGGTTACAGTAACAATGGCACCCGCTCCACTAAAAGAAGCAGCTGTTCCTTTTCCAACATCACCATAGCCAGCAACCAAGACACGTTTTCCTGCCAACATCACGTCGGTAGCACGACGAATGGCATCTACTGCACTTTCTCTACAGCCATATTTGTTGTCAAACTTTGATTTGGTTACAGAGTCGTTTACATTGATCGCCGGTATTGGGAGTGTCCCATTGCTCATGCGCTCGTATAAACGGTGAACACCGGTGGTTGTTTCTTCAGAAAGTCCATTGATGTTTTCCACTAACTCTGGGAAACGATCGAGCACCATATTGGTTAAATCTCCTCCATCGTCGAGGATCATATTGAGGGGTTCGCGCTTTTCGCCAAAGAAAAGTGTTTGTTCGATACACCAGTCGAATTCTTCTTCATTCATCCCTTTCCATGCATAAACGGGGATACCGGCAGCAGCGATAGCGGCGGCGGCATGGTCTTGGGTAGAAAAAATATTACAGGAACTCCAAGTAACATCGGCACCAAGGGCAATCAAGGTTTCAATGAGTACAGCAGTTTGGATGGTCATGTGCAAGCAGCCTGCGATTCGCGCACCTGCCAGGGGTTGCTCTTCCGCATACTCTTCACGTAGCGACATTAAACCGGGCATTTCAGCTTCGGCCAATTCAATTTCTTTTCGCCCCCAATCAGCAAGACTGATGTCTTTTACTTTATAGGGTAGGGCAGCGGTTTTCTCGTTCATCATAGGTTTGTTAACTTTACAGCAAAAATACATACTTTCTTTCGAAAAGCCTATGCCAATAATCAATGATTTTTTCACGCCTACATCCTGTCAATTAGCTGTTTGGCATATAGATGAATCCATTGATAAGTTGGAGCGTTTCAGGTCACTAAGCATTCCACAAAGCGAAGAACTTTTACAGCGTAAAACGGATGGGGCAAAGAAAGGGTTCATTGCTGTGCGCATGGCTCTTGAAAGTTTGGGAATCTCACTCCACGATCTTACCATTAACGCAAAGGGCGAGCCCCAACTTCCCAACGCTTTTTGTTCGCTTTCTCATTGCCAGGAGTATGCGATAGCCGTTGTGGGCGACGCACCCCTTGGGGTCGATGTCGAAAGCTACCGTGAGCAAATTGTTCGAGTTGCCCCCAAATTTGTCCATGTCAATGAGCAATCTTCAATTCTAGCAGAAGAGGAAATCCCGCTCTTAACCCGTTTATGGACCGCCAAGGAAGCTGTGTATAAGGCCATGCACCATCCAGGTCTTAGCTTTGCTACCCAAATTGAAGTAGCTCCTTTCACGCTTTCGGATACAAGCGGTAGTGCAACGGTATATTTGACAGAGCAACAGCTTTCCTTTTCCTTACAATTCAGTACTTTTAACGATCACCAGCTTTGCCTAGCACAATTAACTCCAAACCAATGAATGTATCCATTGAAATAACCCTTGCTCCTCTACAAGAAAACTACGAGGAACCCATTAAGACATTCATCCGAACGCTTCGCAATTCGAACTTTGTGGTTCAAGAAAACCCACTGAGCACCCAGGTCTATGGGGAACTTCAACCCTTAATGATTTTTTTGACCTCCGCCATAGAGGCAAGTTTTGATTCACTTGCCGCAGGGATGATTCATTTGAAAATTGTCAAAAGCAACCGCAGCGATTATGTCCCCTTTAATTGATTTCTTCTTTGGTCAATACAGCACCTATGCTCCTTTGGACATAGCAATTGAGATCACGGCTGTTTTACTTGGATTAGCCAGTGTCTGGTATGCCAAACAAAACAAGGTTGCGGTTTATCCAACCGGCATGATTTCTACCGCTCTCTTTGTATATCTTTTGTTGAAATGGGGCCTGATAGGGGATATGTTGATCAATGCCTATTACTTTATCATGAGCATCTACGGCTGGTATTTTTGGATACAAAAAAGGGAAGGAGAAACCCTCCATCCAATCTCGCGTATCACGCGCAGGGAAGTAGCCCTTGGTGTGTTTCTTTTCTTCCTCAGCCTTGGTTTTGTCTATAAGATTTATCAGTTGTTTGCCTTGTGGAACGGTTGGACGGCCTATGTGGATACCTTTACCACCGCCATCTTTTTTGTAGGCATGTGGCTGATGGCAAGAAGAAAGATTGAACATTGGTTGTTTTGGATTGTTGGGGACATTATTTCGGTTCCTTTGTATTTCCACAAAGGCTTGACCTTGACCAGTCTTCAGTACATTATTTTTACATTAATAGCCTTCTATGGCTATCGTTCATGGAAAAAAGCACTCAATTGAAAGCTGACAATGGTTTAAAAATTGTCGTATACGGCCCAGAAAGCACCGGTAAAACGACCTTGACCAAAGCCCTGGCCATACATTATCAATCCGAATGGGTGCCCGAATTTGCCCGTACTTTTTTACAGGAAAAATGGGACAGACAGCAAGAAGTTTGCTCTTTGGAGGATTTAATTACCATTGCCCATGGTCAATTGAAGGAAGAGCAAAGGGTCGCACAAAAAACAAACGATCTCTTGTTTTGTGACACCAATATCTTGGTTACTAAGGTATGGTCAGAAACACATTTCGAGGGCTATTGTGCTTCAGAAATAGAAGCGCTTTTTAAAGAAGCAGAGGTTGACCTCTACCTGCTTACCAGTATCGATGTGCCTTGGGAAAAAGATGATTTGCGCGATCGACCAGATAATCGTGCACAAATGTTCGCCTATTTCAAGCAGCAATTGGACCAGTATAAACTTCCCTATTGTATTCTTGAAGGGAACGAACAAAAACGACTGCAAAAAGCCATTGAAGTGGTCGATGAATTACGAAAAAATAGTCGCGCTTAAAATGCCAAAGGAAATTTGCCGTGATGCAAATTATATGTAATTTTGCGCATGCTCAAAAGGGGTGCTCTAAATAAAGAGCTGAGATCATACCCTATGAACCTGGGCGGGTAATGCCGCCAAGGGAAGTAGATTGTTTATTTATTTTATCAACCAGAATAGTTACCCCATTATTCGTAAAACAAGTTCGAATGAGAATAACTGTTTTTATCTGTAGTTGTGTCCTTGGATTAACATCCATTAACGCACAAGAGCAACAAGCGAAAGATTCGCTTGCTACCACAACCATTTCACTAGAAGAGGTCAGTGTAGCTGGACTACGCGCCCGGAAAGATCAACCGCTAAGTTTTTCTGAAGTAACCAAGGAAGACCTAAAGGCCCGTAATTTAGGGCAAGACTTGCCCATTTTATTGAATTTCCTCCCTTCAGTGGTCACCACCTCTGACGCCGGAGCAGGAATTGGCTACACCGGGATACGTGTACGAGGAAGCGATGCTACACGGGTCAACGTAACCATCAACGGAATTCCCTACAACGATGCAGAATCACAAGGAACCTTTTGGGTGAATATGCCTGATTTTGCCTCTTCTGTGGAGAGCATTCAATTGCAACGCGGGGTGGGAACATCAACCAATGGATCCAGTGCTTTCGGGGCAAGTTTAAATGTATTGACCAATGCAGCTTCGCAAGAAGCTTATGCACAAATTTCCAATTCCGCAGGAAGTTTTGGAACGCTTCGACACAGCCTTAAGTTTTCTACAGGTTTGCTCAATGACAAAATCGAAATTGCGGGTCGTTTGGGATCCATTGCATCAAATGGATACATTGATCGTGCATCCTCTGACTTAAAATCCTATTTCTTACAAGGGGTGTACCAAGAGGGGAATACGCTCATCAAAGCCTTGGTTTTTGGCGGGCATGAAATCACCTACCAATCGTGGTTTGGGGTTGATCCATACACCCTAGAAAATGACCGCACCTATAATTTTGCAGGAGAAATCTATGACGATAATGGTAACCTTAACGGGTATTATGACAATCAAGTAGACAACTACAAACAAGACCATTATCAATTGCATTGGAATCAACGCTATGACAACAATTGGTCTTCTTCTGTAGGGTTAAATTATACCTACGGACGTGGGTTTTATGAGGAGTATGAAAATAGTCTCAGTTTATCCGATTTGAGATTGGATGAGCTAAGTGTAGGAAGTACAAGCATTGGCGAAACAGCTGGGGTCATTCAAAAGTGGTTGGACAACGACTTTTATGTGCTAACTACAAATCTGCATCATCAAGGGGCACAGACCGATTTGGTTTTTGGCATGTTGATGAGCAATTACCAGGGCGATCATTTTGGGAATTTGGTTTGGGCCCGCTATGCGAGCAATGCGCAACCCAAGCACGAATTTTACCGCAATAAAGGAGAGAAGAAAGAATTTTCTCTTTTCGGAAAAATCACCCATCAACTAAACGATTCTTTTACGGCTTATGCCGACCTTCAATACCGTCGAGTAGATTACACGGCAATGGGAAGTCTCAACGAATTAGGGAGTATCGATATCGCAGATGACTTTAACTTTTTCAACCCTAAGCTAGGACTTACGTTCCATGCAGACGAAAACACCCAAGTATACGCCTCTTATGCCAAGGCACAGCGCGAGCCCAATCGTTCAGACTACGAAAACGGTAGCCCGCGTCCCGAGCTACTCAACGATTTTGAACTCGGCTATCGTTCTGCTGGCGAACGCCTAAAGTGGAGTGCCAACCTGTATTATATGGGGTATAAAGACCAATTGGTATTGACTGGAGAATTAGATGATGTGGGCGCACCCGTCCGTCAAAATGTGGGAGACAGCTACCGTTTGGGACTTGAAATTGAAGGATCAATCGCCCTGACTAATCAATTGCTGTGGCAACCCAACCTTAGTTTGAGTCGAAACAAAAACCGCGATTTTAAGTTTCAGCGCGACGGACAATTGCAAAATTTAGGCGATACCAATATATCGTATTCCCCATCCATCATTGGAGGAAGCAATTTAGTGTATGCTCCATCAACCCAATTTCAAATTGGATTCTTATCGAAATATGTAGGGGAACAATACCTCGGAAATATCGATGCAGATCTATCCAAGTTAGACGCCTATTTTATAAACGACATCAACATTCGGTATGCCATTGGCCCATTGGGCTGGGTAAAAGCCATTGATTTCTCCTTATTGGTGAATAACGTTTTCGATACCACATTTGAATCCAACGGTTATTTCTACACATATGATGATACCTGGTCGACTCCTAACCAAACCACAACCATTGAAGGCGTTGGCTATTACCCGCAGGCAGGCACCAACTTTTTATTGGGAGCGAGCTTTAGGTTTTAAGTAAAAATTTTTTAACGTGCATTCTGTTTACAAGCAGGGCGCAGGTTTTTTTAGTTGGAAATCACCAGACTGTTTCCGCGAATATCTACGCGGTACATAATCAAAGAATAAATGTCTGTAGCGCCTTCTGGCGGATTGAGCAATTGCCCTGTGGCTAAATTGTATCGATAGCCTTCGCAGGCGCATTCTGCAAGATATCCCTCCAATTGAGTTTGGGAACAACTCGAAGGCAAATGATTGGGACAGCTGGCCTCCCAAGCCAAATAGCTAGAGCCGTTGAGGTTAAACAAATGAATTCCTTTGTGTCCAGCATTGGGCAATGAAATGGTTCCGCCCGGAAACCGAAGGTTGTCATATTGGGGGAGGTTGAGGTTGATCGGTAGGGAAAAAGTTAAATCAAGAAAGTAGGGATTTCGTTCCAAATCATTTTTCCCACAGGACAGTGCAAGAAATAACCCGATTAGAATCAAGTGTTTCTTTCTGAACGATAATGAGGCAATCCTATTCATTTTTATATCTTTGTAATTCACCCTTCCGTAAAATTGAAGGGTTTTTTATTCTATTTAAACGAAAAGATCATGAGTAAAGTATCTTATTATACCGAAGAAGGGTTAAAAAAATTGAGAGACGAGCTCAACCAATTAAAAGATGTTGAACGCCCCAAAGCCTCAAATGCCATAGCGGAAGCCCGCGATAAAGGGGATTTGAGTGAAAATGCTGAATATGACGCCGCCAAAGAAGCCCAAGGTTTATTGGAATTGCGGATTTCAAAAATGGAAGAAACACTTTCCAACGCTCGTTTGATTGACGAAACTGCCTTGGACGACTCCAAGGTATTGGTCCTCTCAACAGTGGAAGTAAAAAACAAAGCCAATGGCATGCAAATGACCTACACACTTGTTGCGCAAAGCGAAGCCGATTTGACCTCGGGAAAAATATCTGTTGACTCTCCCATTGGCAAAGGAATGTTGGGGAAAGAAGTAGGCGATATTGCCGAAATACAAGTTCCCAATGGCACCATTGAATTGGAAATCATCTCTATCAGTCGTTCCTAATGGGCAGCATATTCAGTAAAATTGTTGCTGGTGAAATTCCGTGCTATCGCATTGCAGAAGACGACAAACACTTGGCTTTTTTGGACGTAAATCCAAATGCCGAAGGACATACACTTTGTATTCCCAAAAAAGAAGTCGATCGTTTGTTTGATTTATCGGAAGAAGACTATGCAGCCCTCTTGCTTTTCTCCCGCAAAGTTGCCCTTGCGCTCAAAAAAACAGTTCCCTGTAAACGCATTGGGATGACTGTTATTGGGCTAGAGGTTCCCCACGCACATGTACATTTGATTCCTTTAAACACCATGGAGGACGCTACCTTTGGTAAAAAGGTACAAATCGATCCGCAGGCCCTGCAAGCTTTGGCCGAAAAGATTGCGGCGAATACACAAGAATTAAGAATGAGAAATTAATTAAGAATTAGGAATTAGGAATGTGAAAAAGAGTCTCCTGCTTTGCTAATAATGCTTTTATGGTTGCCTCCTTACTGTTGCCTTTCCACTACGACTCACGAAGTAGTTCCCAATTCCTTTGCTCGTGTCCTAATTCTCAATTCCCAATTCCTCATTCCCAATTCCTAATTCTCAATTCCCTCTGTCTTTTTTCTGTAAAACAATTTCAAAAGTGGTTCCTTTCCCCAGTTTACTCTCTTTGACTGCAATAGAGCCCTTGTGGTATTCGTGTATGATGCGATGAGCGAGCGATAGGCCCAATCCCCATCCCCGTGCTTTGGTCGTAAAGCCAGGTTGGAATATTTTTTTGATGTTGTTGGGGGCTATTCCACTTCCTTCATCGATGACCAATAAGCGTACTTCGCGCTCCAATTCAAGCAGTCGAAGTTGTATTCGTCCAATTCCTTTCATAGAATCCAAGCCATTCTTGACTAAGTTCTCTAGCGTCCAACTAAAAAGGGAGGCGTTGAGGGGAAGGAGAATTTCTTTTTCGGGGAGTTCAACTTCCCATTGAATTTGTTTTCCGGTACGTTGTTGGAGGTAGACAATGGTTTCTTTGGCAATTTGCACAACATCAGTTAGGTGCAATTCTGGGAGGGAACCCACTTTGGAAAACCGTTCTGTAATCACTTCTAAACGTTCAATGTCTTTTTGCATTTCTTCGATCGAAGCAGGGGCAATGTTTTGTTCTTTCAGCAAGTCAATCCATCCCATAAGGGAACTCAGGGGTGTGCCAATTTGGTGAGCGGTTTCTTTGGCCATTCCGGCCCATAAACGGTTTTGTTCTGACGCCTTGTTGGTTTGAAAGAAAAAGTAGAGAAGGCCTCCAAAAAGAAAAATAATCAGGAGCAAGGCCAGGGGATAGTACTGTAGTTTCACCAGCAAGAGGGAATCGCCGTAATATAAAGTTTGATTGATAATGTCTTTATAAACAATAGGGATGGGAGCGTTTTCTTTTTTTAGTTTGGCCAATGTAGCATAGAGCCCAAGGGAATCGGGGTCTTCTTGAGGCTTCCAGTCAATATTTCTAAAATCGATGATTTTCCCCTGTTCATTGACTTGGATCATGGGCGTAACACCAATTTTTTGCAAGACATCAAAGGTAAGCGTTCCGTAGTCTCGGCTGAGGTCATTGCTTTCGATCAATTCTTTTTGCGCCGTAGCCCAGAGTTCCATTTTGGTCCGTTCCTCGTTTTTGACCACTTGAAAAAGAATATTCGTGTTCCACAGAATTAGACTTACAATGGCAAAAGCACCAAAAAGCCCCCAGTTTTTTCGTAAAGATTGAAAGGATCGAAACACCACGTTTTACTTAACGCCTCAAGGTACCGAATATTATTGACAAAGTTAAAAAGCCCATTGCCAAACGGATGCTCGTCTTCTCACTCTAAATTGCCTCATCTCGACATCTCGACACCTCGACACCTCGACAAGCTCGGTGTCCACTTGGTCGTTGAGCTTGTCGAAACGACTTCGCTCGTGTCCTAATTCCTAATTGTCTCACTTCGCTCAGCCAGTCGCTTCGCTCGTGTCTCAATTCCCAACCCCCAATTCTTCTCTTTTTCTTTCGTATTTCCCTCATGGATTGTGTATTTTTGTGCTTTAAATTAAAAGTCATGGAAGTAGCAGGAAAAATTAAATGGTTGGACGAAACCAAAACCTACGGATCAAACGGATTTCGTAAACGCGAGGTTGTTGTCACCACAGAGGAGCAATATCCTCAACACATCTTAGTAGAATTTGTACAAGACAAATGTGATTTACTCAACAGTTTTCAATTGGGTCAGAGCGTAAAAATTGGCATCAATTTACGTGGTCGTGAGTGGGTAAACCCACAAGGGGAAACCAAGTACTTTAACTCTGTACAAGGATGGCGCATTGAAGCCGGTGCTGCAGCAAACGCAGGTCCGTCAGACATGCCACCCATGCCTCCAGCTTCGGCATTTGAAGCTGCTCCAGACACCAACAACGAAGTAGAAGACGATCTTCCATTTTAAGCCAAGCCTAGGAGACGATAATAAAAAGGCAATTGCTGATTTCTAAATGAATCATTCTTAAACAGATAATTCTTTAAAGAGTTATTGTCATTCAAAAATTATTGTCTTACATTTGCAGCCCCTTAATGGGAGAAAAATACTAGATAAAACAATTTATTGTGGATACATTAAGTTATAAAACCATCTCGGCCAATGCCAACACTGTTGACAAACAATGGTTAGTTGTAGACGTTGCCGGAATGCCTTTAGGAAGAATGGCCTCTGAAGTTGCGAAACTTATTCGAGGAAAGCACAAACCCAATTACACCCCACACGTTGACTGTGGAGATAATGTAATCGTCATCAACGCGGAGCAAATCCAGTTGAGCGGGGAGAAGTGGAAACAAAAAATCTATTTGCGTCACACAGGCTATCCTGGTGGACAACGTGCCTTGAGTGCTGAGCAGTTATATGCAAAAAGCCCATCGCGTTTGGTAGAAAATGCCGTACGTGGAATGTTGCCTAAAAACAAACTAGGCGCAGTTCTCTACAAAAACTTAAAAGTATTCAATGGATCGGAGCACACCCACGATGGTTTAAACCCGACCACCATTCAACTTAATAAATTCAACTAATGGACGTAATTCACACCATCGGTCGTCGTAAGACATCTGTAGCGCGTATCTTCTTGTCGGAAGGAAAAGGAGAAATTACCGTAAACAAAAAAGGGTACGAAACATATTTTCCAACCCCTACATTACAATACAAAATCCAGCAGCCTTTTGCCTTAACAGAAACACAAGGAAATTACAACCTTAAAGTTACTGTTGTTGGTGGAGGAATCAACGGACAAGCAGAAGCAGTTCGTTTGGCTATTTCACGTGCCCTTTGTCAAATTGATGCAGAGCACCGTTTGGTGTTAAAACCAGAAGGTTTACTAACACGTGATCCACGCATGGTAGAACGGAAAAAATTCGGACAGAAGAAAGCCCGTAAGAAATTCCAATTCTCGAAACGTTAATATTTTTTGCTTCTTTTCGCAAAAAGAAGATGTTCATATATATTTCAACCCGTTGCCCACTCAGCTTGCTGAGATTAGTTTAGCATCTAAATTATCAAGGCCCGTTTTTTCGGCCACTTGATGATTGCTAACTACGGAACGTAAACTAACCAAAAATGGCAAACACAGACGTAAAAGACCTGCTCAACGCAGGCGTACACTTCGGTCACCTGACCCGCAAATGGAATCCAAACATGGCGCCCTATATCTATATGGAGCGTAATGGAATCCACATCATCAACTTGTACAAAACTGCAGCTAAAGTAGACGAAGCGGCAGAAGCAATGAAGAAAATCGCTGCTTCTGGACGTAAAATCCTTTTTGTTGCGACCAAGAAACAAGCCAAAGACATCGTTTCTTCCAAAGCTGCTGAGGCAAAAATGCCGTATATCACTGAGCGTTGGCCCGGTGGAATGTTGACTAATTTTGTAACCATTCGTAAAGCGGTAAAGAAAATGGCTTCCATCGATCGCATGAAGAAAGATGGAACCTTTGAAACACTATCTAAGAAAGAAAAATTACAAGTAAGCCGTTTACGTGCTAAGTTGGAAAAAAACTTAGGTTCAATCACCGAAATGACCCGTTTACCTGGGGCTTTATTTGTTGTTGACATCAAGCGCGAGCACATTGCGATCAAAGAAGCACAGAAATTGAAAATTCCAATTTTTGCCATGGTTGACACCAACTCTGATCCACGCGATGTAGACTTCGTTATTCCATCCAATGACGATGCCTCAAAATCAATTGACAAAATTTTAAGCATTGTTACCGAAGCAGTAAGCGAAGGTTTAACCACACGTCAGTCGGAAAAAGATGCTGAAAACAAAGGACAAGATGCTCCAGCAACGGAAGCTCCTGCTAAAGAAGCACCAGCGACAGAAGCTGCCGCTCCAGTAGCCGAGGCACCAGCTGCACCAGCAGTAGAAGCTACTCCAGCAAAAGAAGGAGACGCTCCAGCCGAAGCATAAACCCACAAAGAAAATTAAACAACCTTAAGCAAAGCTAGGGAATAGCTTTCAATCGAAGCCATTTCCTAGCTTTCTACTTTAGAATCAATATATTATGAAAATTACTGCATCAGAAGTAAATAAATTACGTCAGGCCACAGGAGCTGGAATGATGGACTGTAAAAAAGCCTTAGTTGAAGCAGAAGGAGACTTCGACAAAGCGGTTGAAAATCTACGTAAGAAAGGGCAAAAAGTGGCCGCCAATCGTGCCGATCGCAATTCAGGTGAAGGCGCAGTTTTAGCAAAAGTAAACGCAGACAACACTGCAGGTGTTGTAGTATCGGTCAATTGTGAGACCGACTTTGTTGGAAAAAACGACACATATTTAGCACTGGCCAATCAAATCTTGGACATTGCACTAGACAAAACTAGTTTAGAAGATCTACTAGCGGCCGACTTCGGTGGGATGACCATTGCAGATAAACTTACAGAACAAACAGGTGTAATTGGAGAAAAAATTGAAATCGGTGGTTTCAAACGTGTAGAAGGTCCTTTTGTAGGGCACTACATCCACGCCGGAAACCGAATCGCTACCTTGGTAGGTCTTTCTGCCGCAGTAGACGGAGCTGCAGAAGCAGCCAAGAATGTTGCCATGCAAGCTGCTGCAATGAACCCAATTGCTTTGAACGAAGACGGCGTAGATGCTTCCGTCATCGAAAAGGAAATTGAAATTGCGAAAGATCAATTACGTCAAGAAGGCAAGCCAGAAGCAATGTTAGACAATATTGCCAAAGGAAAAATCAAGCGTTTCTTTAAAGACAACACCTTGGTCAACCAAGATTTCATTAAAGACAGCAAGCAGTCGGTAAGTCAATACATCAAATCTGTTGACGCTTCTTTAGAAGTTACCGCCTTTGCGCGTTTAGCACTCGACTAAACAACACCATAATTTGGACGCTTTGTCCATTTGAAATAAGCCTGTGCATTTTATACGGGCTTTTTTTATGCGCAACAATTACTCATTCTTAATTATACCCCACCTATTTCCTGCTTCGCGATGCTCGCAGTCACAGTCATCAGTCGTTAGCTCTTGCCCGCATTCCTCATTCAACAATTATTCATATTACCTACTTATTACAAATTCCCATCATTTTATATAGTTAGATATACAAACTCAAATTTTTTATTGCAGTTTTGTCCTTTAATTCACTCAATAACTCTATTTCTTTCAAGTAAGTGTACGATTAGCTTGTTGTAAAAAATTGATAGTTAGTGGTTTATATTAAAATGAATTTTAATAAGTATACTATAATATGTATCTTTGTCAAGTTTAAAATCATGCGATTGATTCGTTTAATGAACATACTGATTTTGTTTGGGCTATGCTCAACTAGCCTAATTCATGCGCAAATTGGGGTACATGGAGATGTCTTTATTGTTTCCAATGGAGCCGTTGGAACCTTTGCACCAGAACTGCATTTTTTTTAAGGACATATTCAAACAACCGATCAAAATGTGGGTCACATTAATTTTGCGCCAAATGCACATGCCTTTGATGCACACAATGGTTCACACGCTGTTGCCCCAGTCGTTAGCAAGTCGCACACAAGCTTTGTTTTTCCCGTGGGAGATCAAGGCGTTTACCAGCCCATGATGATAACAGAAGGGAGTGCAGATGAGCTCACCGTGAAGTTTAACCTAAGAGCATTTTCAAACACCCAACCCAACCGAGCCATAGAACAAATTTCAAACCGTTTTTACTGGGCTGTTGACGGGGACAAAGAAGCCCTGCTCAGTTTGACCTGGAATAGTTTTAGTGAATTGACGTTTTTAACCGACGAACTAGCGGCTTTGGTCATGGTGGGCTATAACGGAACCGACTGGGAAGTTATTCCGGCCATAGTCGATCCCTTTAACTTAGACGGCAATAGTCCTACTTCATTGCGCGAGGGATCCATTCGTTCCATTGATCCAGTTCGTTTCAGTCGTTTTGAAGCCCTTAGTTTGGACAGTGTTGTCTTGGACACATCGCTTAAGGTATCCGAGAGTAAAAAAGATTTTCAACACAAGCTATCCATCGCATATAAAGAGGCAAGAGAAACACATTACTGGCTCCAATTATTGAAGGATGCTGATTTCTTGGACAAAGAGATTGCCACAAATTTTCTTGTAGAATGCGACGAACTATTACGTATTCTGGGGAGTATTCTTAAAACAATTAAGAATTAGGAATTGAGACACAAGCGAAGCGACTGGCTGAACGCAGTGAGGCAATAAAAAATAAAAAATTAAGAATTAGAAATTATGAATTAATTTCATTCTTAATTGAACACTTCCTAATTTTTAATTCCTAATTGAATACTTCCTAATTAACTAATGTGCTTCCAGCCAATTGTCGCCAATACCAACATCAACCACAAAGGGAACTTCTAGCGAAAAGGCATTTTCCATTTCGTGTTTCACCATTTCGGTGAGGGCATCGACCTCTGTTTTGGGAACGTCGAAGACCAATTCATCGTGAACTTGTAGTAGCATTTTACTGGCCCAAGGTTCGGTTTTCATGCGTTGATGGATGTTGATCATCGCAATTTTGATGATGTCGGCAGCACTTCCTTGGATGGGTGCGTTGACCGCGTTTCGCTCTGCAGCTCCGCGCACTATAGCGTTTTGGGAGTTGATGTCCTTGAGGTAGCGTCGGCGACCCAAGACAGTCTCGACATAGCCATTTTCTCGGGCAAAGTCCACCTGACTACTCATGTAGGCCTTGAGTTGCGGATAGGTGGCGTAATAGGCCTCGATAAGTTCTTTGGATTCGCTTCTGCTGAGGTTGGTTTGTTGGCTTAGGCCAAAGGCAGAAACACCGTAGACAATTCCAAAATTCACCGTCTTGGCGTTGGAGCGCTGCTCGCGGGTGACTTCCTCTAGGGGCACATCAAAAACCTTGGCGGCGGTGGTGGCATGAATGTCTTCTCCTTTTTGGAAGGCTTCGACCATGGCGGGGTCCTTGCTCAAAGCGGCAATGATCCGCAGTTCAATCTGGGAGTAATCGGCCGCAAGGAGAACGTGGTTCTCATCACGGGGAATAAAGGCTTTTCTGACCTGCTGTCCGCGTTCGGTACGCACCGGAATATTTTGCAAATTGGGCTGGTTGGAACTTAGGCGTCCGGTGGCGGCCACCGCCTGATTGTAAACCGTATGCACTCTGTTCGTCTTTGGATTGATCTCTTCAGGAAGTGCAGTCACATAGGTGCTTTGTAGTTTGTTGAGGGAGCGCCAGTTCAGGATATCTTCCACAATTTGATGCTCCTTAGCCAAGTAGCTTAGCACATCTTCAGCGGTGGAATACTGTCCTGTTTTGGTTTTCTTGGGCTTGTCGACCAGCTTTAGTTTTTCAAATAAAATGGGCCCCAATTGTTTGGGTGACGCTAGGTTGAATTCTTCCCCCGCCTGTTCAAAAATACTTTTCTCTAGGCGACTAATATCGGTGGCCAATTCTCCTTCAAAATTTTTGAGGAAGGCCGTATCGAGCTTGATGCCCTCTTGCTCCATGGCCGAGAGTACTTCGACCAAGGGAAGTTCTACCTCCTGAAAGAGTTTTCCGTTTTCTGCGGCGGCCAATTCCTGATCAAAATAGTGTTTAAGCTGAAGGGTAATGTCGGCGTCTTCGACCGCATATTCGGTTTGCAAATCGAGGGGGACATCGCGCATAGAGCCTTGGTTTTTACCTTTCTTCCCGATGAGTTCCGTGATGGATTGCGGCTCGTAGTTGAGGTAAGAACTGGCCAAAATATCCATGCTGTGGCGGCGGTCGGGGTTAATGAGGTAATGGGCAATCATGGTATCGTAAAAGGGCCCAACGACCTGTAATTGGTAATTCGACAATACTTTGAGATCGTACTTTAGGTTGTGGCCAATTTTTTCAATACGCGGATTCTCGAAGAAGGGACGAAATTGTTCCACCACCGCTTGGGCCGCTTCTTTGTCTTCGGGGACATGGACATAGTAACCCGTTCCTACTTCCCAGCTAAAGGCAATCCCGACCAGATCGGCTTCCAAGGCTTTTAGGCTGGTGGTTTCGGTATCGAAACAGACAGAGCTTTGCTTTAGGAGATTGTCCAACAAGATCCGCATGCCCATGGGGCTGTCCACAAACTGGTAGTGGTGTTTGCTGTTGGCCAGATTTTTCTTGCTTGTGGGTGTAGCCTCGGAAACATTTCCTGCACCTGCGGCAAAGAGATCCATTTGTCCGTCAAAATTTGCTGCGGGTTTTGCTGGACTAGTGCCGGCACCAGCTGCTGCTGGAGTGGCTTCTTGCCCAAATATTTTTTGGATGTTTTCTTTCATCCGGCGAAACTCAAGGGTGTCAAATACTTCTCCCACCGCAGGGAAATCTGGGTCGGTCAATTGATAGGCTTCTGCTTCAAAGTTGACGGGGACATCGAGGAGAATCTTCGCCAATTCTTTGGAGAGCATCCCCAGTTCTTTATTGGCTTCAATCTTTTCTTTCATTTTCCCTTTTAGCTCATGGGTGTTTTCTAAAAGTGCCTCCATGCTACCGTATTCTTTGAGGAATTTTTTGGCGGTTTTATCGCCCACTCCCGGTAGTCCGGGGATGTTGTCTACCGCGTCACCCATCATCCCTAAATAATCAATGACTTGTTCTGGTCGCTCAATTTCAAATTTGGCCTGCACTTCGGGTATCCCCCAAATTTCGATGCCGTTGCCCATTCGGGCAGGGCGGTACATAAAGATATTTTCAGAAACTAACTGGGCAAAATCTTTATCGGGGGTCACCATAAAGGTTTTAAAGCCTTCTTTTTCGGCTTGCTTGGCGAGGGTTCCAATGATGTCGTCGGCTTCAAAGCCGGCCATTTCGACCACCGGGATATTCATTTTGTGGAGTATTTCCTGAATAAAAGGCACCGCAATTTTGATGGCCTCTGGGGTTTCATCCCGATTGGCTTTGTATTCCCCAAAGAGTTCGGTCCGTGAAACAGACCCGCCCTTGTCGAAGCAAACCGCCAAGTGGTCGGGACGTTCTTTTTTAATCACATCCAAGAGGGAATTCATGAACCCAAAAATGGCGGAGGTGTCCATCCCCTTGGAGTTGATGCGCGGGTTTTTTATAAAGGCGTAATAGCCCCGAAAAATTAAGGCAAATGCATCGAGTAAAAAGAGCCTTTTTTGTGCTGACATGGCAGATTGTTTTAAAGCTCTAATATAGGGAATTGACAATTGGGAATTAAGAATTGAGAATTAGGAATTACGAATTAATTTCATTTCTAATTAAACGCTTCCTATACCTAATTTTCATTTGCTTTGCCAGTTCACCCAATGACCATTGGGTTGTTGAGTATCGTTGGCGTGGCTCACGAACCATGTCACCTCAACACCTCGACATCTCAACACCTCGACATCTCAACACCTCGACATCTCAACACCTCGACATCTCAACACCTCGACACCTCGACAAGCTCGGTGTCCTAATTGTCTCACTGCGTTCAACCAGTCGCTTCGCTCGTGTCTTAATTTTTAATTCCTAATTATCTTACCTTTGCCTCATGACTAAAAAACTTCTGTCTTCCATTTCTCATCCGCGGGATTTCCGTTCGTTTAGCCAAATACAATTACAGCAATTGGTCGATGAGTTACGGGCAGAAATTATTGAAGTTGTGGCCGAACGCGAAGGACACTTGGGTGCAAGCCTTGGTGTTGTTGAATTGACGGTAGCTTTGCACGCAATTTTTGACACCCCCAACGATCAATTGATTTGGGATGTTGGCCACCAGGCCTATGGGCATAAAATGCTTACGGGGCGTTGGGCAGCCTTTAATAGTCTGCGGCAGTGGGAGGGACTAAGTGGTTTCCCGAGTAGGGAAGAAAGTCCGTTTGATGCTTTTGGAACAGGACATTCTTCGACCTCCATATCGGCTGCACTTGGCATGGCCTTGGCCGCGGAACTCCAAGGAGAAGAGCGCCAGCACATTGCGGTTATTGGCGATGCCTCTATCGCTAGTGGGATGGCTTTTGAGGCCCTTAATCATTTGGGGACTACCCAAGCCAATGTGTTAATTGTCTTGAACGACAATGCCATGGGGATTGATCCCAGCGTGGGGGCCCTCAAAGATTCATTTGCGAAAAATACCTCCGAACAAAACAGTCTTTTTGCGTCTTTGAACCTGCCCTATACCGGTCCTATTGATGGCCATGATTTAGCGGCATTGTGTACGGTTTTTAACGAACAAAAAAAGAAAAAGGGCCCACGCTTGGTCCACCTTCGAACCATAAAAGGTAAAGGCTTGGCCTCTGCCGAAGAAAATCAGATCGTTTTTCATGCGCCCGGAAAATTTGATCCCCAGACGGGAAAACTAACAAAGCAACCCAAAGCGGGGAAAACCAAGTTTCAAAGCGTGGTGGGAAAAACCCTTAGCGCACTTTTTGCCGATCACGACCATTTGATGGCCATTAGTCCGGCCATGCCAACGGGAAGCGGTTTGGTGGAGCTAATGGAGAAATACCCCAAGCGATGTTTGGATGTAGGGATAGCCGAACAACATGCCGTAACCTTGGCTGCAGGAATGGCCACCCAAGGGCTCTTGCCTTTTTGTGTGATCTATTCTACCTTTTTACAACGGGCCTATGACCAAGTTATTCACGATGTGGTTTTACAGAAATTACCTGTGGTTTTTTGCATAGATCGGGCTGGTTTGGTCGGTCACGACGGTGCAACACATCACGGTGTTTTTGATCTAGTCTTTTTACAAACCCTTCCAGGGTTGACCTTACTCGCTCCACGAGACGAGATTCAACTGCGCCAGCAGCTCTATACCCTTGCCACTTCTCCGCCCAAGGGCCCAGTAGCCATTCGCTACCCAAGAGGCAGTGGTGAGTTAAGCGAATGGGAAGTCCCTTTTGCCCCCGTCGATTATGTCAAGGGAACTTGCTTAAGGGAAGGAGCGCGCACAGCAGTTATATCTGTGGGGACCATGGCTGTTGAGGTAACCCAGGCCCTCGACCAGCTGGATCAGTCAATTGCGCATTATGATTTGGGCTGCGTAAAACCCTTGGATGAAAAGTTACTGCATGCCATTTGTTCCCAATTTACTTACTTAATTAGTGTTGAAGAGGGAAGCCTCATTGGTGGTGTGGGAAGTACACTACTGAGTTGGGCAAACAATAATGGCTACCCTATTAAAATGAAACAGATTGGCATTGCAGACCATTTTGTTTCCCATGGCGCACCAGCGGTGTTAAAGCAACAACTCGGTTTGGATGCAGCTGGAATCGCACAAAACATAACCACATTTTTAGGTGAAGAAGCATGCAATTAGATGATCAGTATTTTATGCGAAAAGCCCTTGTAGAGGCCGAAGCGGCTTATGCTATGGATGAGGTGCCGGTAGGAGCAGTGGTGGTGATTAATCAACAAATTATTGCCCGCGCCCACAATTTAACCGAGCGCTTGCACGATGTTACGGCCCATGCCGAAATGCAGGCCATTACCTCAGCCGCTAATTTTTTGGGCGGGAAATACTTGAAAGGCTGTACACTATATGTCAGTCTTGAGCCCTGTGTGATGTGCATGGGCGCATTGTACTGGTCGCAATTAGATCGCGTGGTTTTTGGCGCGCATGATCTAAAACGTGGCTATCTGTCCAAGGGCGTTGCACCACATCCAAAAACAACTGTTTTGGGGGGAGTTATGGAGGCAGAAGCCAGTGCTTTATTGACGCGTTTCTTTCAAAAAAAGAGATAAAAAAAACACGCTCGATGGAGCGCGTTTTTCAATCAAAATAAGTTACTGTATAACTAGAGACGTTGGACTTGTGCTGCGACCTTTCCTTTGTTACCCTCTTCTTCTACGTATTCTACTTTGTCACCCTCGTTGAGATCTTCTCCGTTGAGAGATGTAGCATGAACGAAAATATCTTCGCCCGTTTCGTCATTGGTGATAAATCCATACCCCTTTGAACTGATAAAAAACTTTACTGTACCCGTCATATCAAATGTATTAAAGTACAAAGTTAAGAAAAAGTTTATTTCATCCACTTGTGAAGAAAAACAAAATCAAGTGGGATTATTGATTACCAGTGTTTTGTGACTTCTTCTCTTTCATTTTGTTAAAATTATCGTCGGTAAGGGTGTAATCTGATAATTTTTTATCCTTCCATCTGTAAACCAGAAAGAGGGGAAGGTAGATAAAGGTCAGGCCAAGAACAGCGCTTCCAATCCATTTTTCACCAGCGACATAATCGATGGCTGCCTTGTGATAGAAGCCATAGAAAAGTACCCCTACAAAGCCCCAAAACAACATGTTTAAAAGATAGCGCACCTTAGTCTTTTTTGGGTTGTAAACGTATGCTTAATTCATCCAATTGCTGTGCATCGATGGGCGAAGGAGCGTCGATCATTAAATCGCGTCCGCTATTGTTTTTGGGGAAAGCAATGAAATCTCGAATGGTTTCTTGTCCACCCAAAATGGCGACCAAGCGATCGAGTCCAAGGGCGATTCCACCGTGAGGAGGTGCGCCATATTGAAAGGCTTCCATCAAGAAACCAAATTGTGCTTTGGCCTCTTCTGGCGTAAACCCAAGGAGATCGAACATTTTTTCTTGTGTTTTGGCATCGTGGATTCGAATCGATCCACCGCCAATTTCATTTCCATTCAAGACCAAGTCATAGGCATTGGCGTTGACCGCTCCCGGATCGCTGGCCAGTAGGTCCATTTGTTCGGGTTTAGGTGCGGTGAACGGATGGTGCATGGCATGGAAGCGTTTACTATCCTCGTCCCATTCCAATAAAGGAAAATCGACCACCCAGAGGGGGGCAAATTCATTGGGATTACGCAAGCCAAGTTGTTCAGCCAATTCCATACGGAGGGCAGATAGTTGTGTTCGGGTAGTGTTTGTTCCTCCCGCCATGATCAAGATTAGGTCTCCGGGGTTGGCTTTGGTCGCGGTGGCCCATTGGGCAAGGTCATCTTGTGAATAAAATTTATCGACAGAAGATTTAAAGCTTCCATCTTCATTGTATTTTACCCAAACCAAGCCGTTGGCACCAATTTGTGGTCGTTTGACCCAATCGATAAGTTTGTCAATTTGTTTACGGGTATAGGTGGCGGCTTTTGGTACGGCAATTCCAATAATCAATTCCTGTTGATCGAAGACATTGAAGCCTTTGTTTTTTGCCAAGTCATTGAGTTCAGCGAACTCCATTCCAAAGCGAATATCGGGTTTGTCGTTCCCGTATTTTTGCATGGCTTCAGCATAGGTGATCCGTGGGAATGAAGCGACATCTACCCCCTTAATTTCTTTGAGCAGGTGGATTAGCAAGCCTTCGAACTGCTGCAAGATATCTTCTTGCTCGACAAAGGTCATTTCACAGTCAATCTGTGTGAATTCGGGCTGGCGGTCGGCACGCAAATCTTCATCGCGAAAACATTTTACAATTTGGAAATACTTGTCCATTCCCCCGACCATAAGCAATTGCTTAAAGGTTTGTGGTGATTGGGGTAAGGCGTAAAACTGACCAGCATTCATGCGTGAAGGCACGACAAAATCGCGGGCGCCTTCTGGGGTAGATTTGATTAAATATGGTGTTTCTACATCGATAAAATTGTGGGTAGAAAGATAGTTGCGAATGGCCAAACTCACCTTAGAACGAAAGATCAAGTTTTCGCGCACAGGCTTTCTGCGAATATCAAGGTAGCGGTATTGCATGCGTAACTCTTCCCCTCCATCGGTTTCATTTTCAATGGTGAAGGGTGGGGTTTTGGCGGCATTGAGGACCGTCAAATCGGTCGCCAGAATTTCAATATCACCGGTAGGAATATTGGGGTTTTTGGATTCGCGTTCAATGACAGTTCCCTGTACTTGAATGACAAATTCTCTTCCTAAGCTTCGGGCTTTCTCCATGACCTCCTTTGATGTGCGCTCTTCATCAAAAATGATTTGCGTAAGGCCATAGCGGTCGCGTAGATCGACCCAAAGGACAAAACCTTTGTCTCTGGTTTTTTGTACCCATCCTGCTAGGGTTACTTCTTCTCCGAGTTGCGCAAGGGTCAATGCCCCACAGTTGTTTGTTCTTAACATAGAAATTGAATTCTTGGCAAAGGTATTAAGTTTTTCTTCTTATTGGTTTCTCCAGGCGTTTATCCTTAATTTTAATCGGTAGACCAAGTAAAAACAAGCTGGTACAATAACAAGTGTAAGGAAGGTCGCGAAGGTTAATCCAAAAATAACGGTCCAACACAAGGGCCCCCAAAAGATTACATTGTCTCCTCCCACATAGATGTTAGGATCCCAATTGGTGACTAAGGTTAGGAAGTTAATGTTGAGTCCAGTAGCCAATGGAATTAGGCCTAGAATGGTGGTGATGGCGGTTAAAAGTACCGGGCGTAAACGCGCTGCACCTCCCAAAACAATGGCTTCTCGTGCTTCTAAGCGCGGCAGCATTTGCTCAAAAGGAATGCCCAATTCTTCTTTTTTGCGCGCAATGAGTAGCTGGGTATAGTCAATTAAAACAACACCGTTGTTGACCACGATCCCCGAAAGAGAAATGATCCCCATCATGGTCATCATGATAACGAATGGCATCCCAAAACCACTGATGCCATAAAGGACACCCGTAAAACTCAAGAAGATGGACAGGAGGATGATTAACGGATTCGAAATAGAATTGAATTGTAAAACCAAAAGGAAAAGAATTAATCCAAGGGCAGTTCCAAGCGCACCCAAAAGGAAACTCATGTTTTTCTCTTGCTCTGCAACTTCCCCAGTAAAGGTATAGTCCACTCCTCGTGGGAAACCGTTGAAGCCAGTGATACTTTCTTTCACATGATCGACAACCTCATTGGCATTATAACCGGCCAAAACAGCCGAATAAACCGTTACGACTCGGCGTAAGTCCTTGTGTTTAATGGCACTGAATGAAGTCGAATTGTCGATGTTAACCATGGCGCTAATCGGCACTTCTTTGATTCTTCCTGTGGCTTGATCACGGAAGACAATGTATTGGTCAAGTAAGACGCCTGTATCGTTCCGGTCTTCTTTTTCGAAGCGAACGTTGATGTCGTAATCTTCACCGTCTTTTTTATAAATCCCCGCCTTTTCTCCAAAGAGTGAACGGCGCAGTTGCTGTCCAATTTGCCCCGCGGCAACCCCAAGGCTTCCCGACTTTCTGCGGTCAATATTGACCACTAAACCGGGTTTGCTTTTGTTTACGTCGACCTTGATTTCTTCAACGCCAAGAATACTTTCTTTGTTTAAAAAGGTTTTCAGGTCTTCGGCCACTTGAATTAATTCGTTGTAATCTTCACCACTCACCTCAATATTAACAGGGTAACCTGCTGGGGGTCCTGCAGATTCTTTTTCTACCGAGATGGATATTCCAGCAAATTTTCCTTTTAGGGCTTGTTGAATTTCTTGGCGAAGGGTCTCACTAGAAAAACCACGACGGAATTTAAATTCGGCCATCGTTAGGGTGATTTTTGCTTTGTGGGGCATTTCCTGATCTCCACCTTTGTCGGTCTCGGGATTCTGTGCACCCAATCCAACCATGGCCACATTGGAGTCAATCATGAAGTTGGTGTCTCCGTCGATGTACTTGCTGTTTCCTATAACGTTGGCTACTTCAGCTTCAATTCGCTTAGAAGTTGCATTGGTTTTGTCAATGGACGTTCCCTCGGGATACTCGGCATAAACAAAAATTTGTTGCGGCTGATTTTCTGGGAAAAATTCTACTTTGGGCGCAGCTAAGCCCAGTATAATAAAGGAGGAGAACAACAGTCCAATGGTGCCAAATAAGAAAACATAAGGTCTTCTTCCGGTTAGGGCATAGCGCAGTACCTTGGAATAACTTGCCTCTAAGCGAACCAATGAAACATCTTGAAAGTAGGTCGCCCAGCCTTTGATGAAATATTTATAAGCCCAAAATAAAAGGGTAGTAAGGAGCATTATGGTGCCCAAACCACGCAGGGTTCCCTCGTTAAAAATCAACAGAGTTCCTAATCCGCCCAAGATAAAGGTCATGCGCCAGAGGCTCTTTTTACTGAGTTCGCGGTCTTCAATTTCCATGAATTTCGAGACCAGCATGGAGTTGAAGAAAATGGCCACAATCAAAGAAGACCCCAAGACAATGGATAGCGTAATGGGAAAAAAGATCATGAATTCTCCAATGGTGCCCGGCCAAAAGCCTAGAGGTAAGAAGGCAGCGATGGTGGTTGCCGTTGAGATGATGATGGGATAGGCGATTTCACCTATCCCTTTTTTGGCTGCTTCGATGGAAGACATGCCTTCTTTTTCCATTAAACGATAGGCATTTTCGACCACAACAATTCCGTTATCGACCAACATTCCTAGTCCCATGATGAGGCCAAATAAAACCATGGTGTTGATGGTTTGTCCCAAAAACCCAAGAATCATAAAGGACATGAACATGGACATGGGGATGGCAAAACCAACAAACAAAGCATTGCGGAAGCCCAAGAAAAACATCAATACAGTAATGACAAGCAGTACTCCAAAGATGATGTTGTTGGCCAAATCACTCACCAAGTTTTTGGTGGCATTGGATTGGTCATTAGAAATGTCTACTTCAATGGTGGTGGGGAAGTCATTTTTTTCAACATCGGCAACAATGGCTCTTATTTTCTCTACCGTTTGGATAAGGTTTTTACCGCTGCGTTTTTTGATGTCCAGCACCAGTGCTGTTTTTCCGTCAGAGCGTGCAAAGGAGTTTTTTTCTTTTTCTTTGAAGGAGATTTCGGCAATATCTCCCATGTATACGGTTCCGTTTTGGTTTTTCAACACAAACTTTTCCAAGTCTTCGGGGCGTTCAATTTCACCAATAACACGGAGGTTTCTGCGAAGACCATTGCCTTCAATGTTTCCAGCAGAGACGGTACTGTTCCCTCTTTGAATGGCATTAATGACATCATCAAAAGAAAGGGTAGCGGCATTCATTTTCAAGAGATCCAAGGAAACTTCAATTTCAAAGTCTTGCACTCCACGTAGGGCAACTTCCTTGATTTCGGCCATTTGCTCAATCTTGTCTTGCAACAATTCTCCATAGAATTTCATTTCTGCAATGGGAAGATCCCCACTCAGACCAATGTTTAAAATGGGAACTTCTTCCGACAAACTAAACTCGAAGGCGGTGGGTTCCACCTTGGCGTTGTTAAAGGTGGGCCAGTCAGCACTAGAGGTAACCGCATCGATCTTGTCTTGTACTTTTAGTTTTGCGCTTTCTTTGGAAATGGATTCGTCAAATTCAATGGTGATAAGCGAAAAGTTCTCCAATGAAGTTGATTCGATGCCAACCAAATTAGGCACTCCTTTGAGTTCTTCTTCTAGCGGATCGGTGATTAAGCGCTCAATGTCTTCAGCAGTATTCCCTGGATAGATGGAACTGACGAAAATTTCATTCGTATTGATTTCTGGGTAATTTTCACGTGGTAGGGTGAGGTAGGAGGAGAAGCCTAAAATAAAGAACAGCCCAATGATTACATAGATTACTGTGCTGTGATCGATGGCCCAAGAGGAAAGTGAAAATTCTTTGAGTTGTGATGATTTTTTCATGTTTTGGGGCTGCTTAAGATTGCGTTACGTTAACCAATTGTTGGTCTTCGATTAGACGAATACCGTCTTCAACCAATAAATCTCCAGCCTGTAGACCACTTAAAATTTCTGTTTGATTGTTGGAAGATTTTCCTAACGTGACAAAGGTTTTTACTGTTTTAAAAACACCTTCTTTTCCAGCGACTTCTTCGAGGATGTAAACGTAATACGCTCCTGCTTGGTCTTCTAAGATATTTTTAGAGGCGACCATTAGTGCTGTCGGGTTTAGGTAGTCATTGACTCTCAATTGGACGGTCATGTTTGGTTTTAAATCACCTTCTTGATTTTGCATTTCAATTTCAATACGAAAAGAACGGTTGTTGGGATTGATAAAGTTTCCTACAGAAGAAATCTTGGCATTCAAGGATTTTCCAATAACAGGAATATCTACCACCACCGGGGTATTGACAGCAATATTTGGCAGATGTGATTCTGGAATAAAGGCACTCACCTTCATGTTATCTAGGTTAATGATGCGAAGTACAGGGGTCATTCCTGGCACCATATTGCTTCCTGGATCTGCCATGATATGATCAACAATTCCGTCGAAAGGAGCAACAAGATTTGTTTTGGCCACTTGATCCTTCATTTGTGCTACACTTTTTTCTAAACTCTTGAATTGGGTTTTGGCTTGTAGGTATTGAATTTCTGAGCCAATTTTTTGTTCCCATAAGCGACTTTGACGCTTGTAGGTGGTTTGTGCTAGCTCCAATTGTAATTCCAATTGTTCCAGTTGGTCAATTAGTCCACTGTCTGACAGGGTCGCCATGAGCTGCCCTTGTTTTACTTTTTCTCCTTCGCTAACATGGATGGTGTTCAAGAGTCCAGGAATTTCTGGATAAACCACAATGTTTTTGTCCGTTTCAACGGTTCCTTGAAAGTCAACGTAGTGTGTATATGAAGATGGGTTAACAGTGATGGAAGAGACCAAGAGAAATTTCTTTTGCGTGTCGACTTCACCAATGGCATTGTTCAATAAACCCAAATCAGTTTGAAGTGCATTGATGGTTTTAACCACCTCTGTTTTCTTGGTTTGAATGGCGGCTAAATTACCTCCTTCAATGATTTCTGCAGTCGTTTGTTTGTCGGATGATCCACACTGGGCAAGGAAAATACTTGTGAATATGAGTAGCGTTTTTTTCATGATGAAATTATTGTGTATTGTTGATGATGGTGTCTAAAATTGTTTTTTCAAGGATAACTTGACGCATGCTTTGAATCGCATTTTGTTGGGCTTGGTATAATTGAAGCTGAGCTTGACGAAGGTCGAAGCTCCCTGAAAGGCCTTCGAAAAACTTAGTAGTATTTTTCTTTTCAATACGTTCGGCAAGGCTTAAATTCTCCAGCGCAGTGGTATATTCTTCTTTAGCGAGCGCAAAGTTGTTCATGGCATTTTGCCAGTTAACAAAGACTTGTGCTTTAACTTCGATGAGTTTAGTTTCTGCCTGTAAAGCAGATAATTTTGCTTTTTGGGAACCGGCCATTCGTCCAAAAGAACTAAAAATAGGTATCCTCATTTTAAACCCGAAAGCAGAGGCCCCAAACCATTTTTGGGTGGAATTGGTAAAACCAAACTCGTCATTGTTTCCCATATAGCTTCCGTTGAGGAAGGCACTAAAAGAAGGCAGTGCTTTTGCGCGTTCGAGGCGATACAAAAAGCCTTCTGTGGTCACTTCGTTTTCGGCCAAACGAATATCGATATTATTATCATAATTGTCCGCTGGATTTTCTTCCAGTAAATGTAAGGTGGCTAATTCTTCTAGGGAGTTAGACAGGTGGGCTTCATCTTGTACCTCAATTCCCAAGAGAAGTTTAAACACATTATCGGCAAGTTCGACGGATTTACGCACATAGCGAATTTGCGAATTAAGGCTTGAAAGGGTTAAGCGCAGTTGCTCTACCGTTTCCTCTTCGGCAAAACCATTCTTGTACAATTGATGCGCTTCTTCGATATTTTTCCCCAAGGCTGCGGCATTCTTTTCCAATACCCCCAGCGATTCTCGTGCAACAAGTGCATTAACATAAGACGTAACGATGGCTTTTTTGACCTCAATTTGGGTTTTTTCCAGGACGTTCTCTGCGGTTTCAATAAAGTGACGAATGCCTTGTACTCCAACCACATAGGTGCCATCAAACAAGAGCTGATTTAACTCAATCATTCCCATGGCGGTTTGCTGGGTTCCGAAAACAACTTCGGAAAACTCCCCGGCTTGCCCACCAAACAGTTGTGCAGGAATAAGCGACACGGGTTGCTCAATATTGTTTTGATAGGCAAGATTGGCTTGAATTTGCGGGAATCCAATGGAGAGGGTTTTCCACTTTTCTTTATGGGCTTTTTGCACCTCAATAGTGGCGCGTTTTAGGGTACGGTTATAGTTCATTCCCCACTCGACCGCTTCATCGAGCGAGAAAGAGACGGGGGTGTCTTGGGCAACGCCAAGCAGGCCAGCCAAGAAAAAGACGTAAAGCAGGTTTTTTTTCATTTATTTTTGTTCAGTGGTTGCAATAAATTCATTCAATACCGTTAGGCCTTTGGGGGTTACAATGGCCCGGGCGTGGTATTCTAAATAATTTTCAAAGAGTGTATTGATGTCAAATTGTGCGATGGGAAAAATATCGATATCTCGAATTCCACGCATCCCGTTCATGTACAAACGCGAGACAAAATCAACATTGATATTGGGGCGAAAAAGCCCAGTCTTTATTCCTAAACTCAGGCTTGATTGTACCAAGACACCCAGGCGATTGTACTCTTCATCGCGGAGTTCGGCATAGATTTCAGGGTAATATTTCTGAAGCTGATAGGCCGGCGAAGAAGATTCGTTTTGAAGGTATTTTAGGACAGCCGATTTGACACTGTATAGCTCTTCGATGGGATGAGCAGCTTTGATTTTAATGTCTTCGATTTCGCGGCATACACGATCAAAAACAAAATTAGCACTGTCACGCACCAGTTGTTCCTTGTTTTCGAAATGTGTGTACAGTGTTTTTTTGGAAATAGCCATCGCTTCAGCAATGTCATCCATGGTTACACTTTTGAATCCTCTTTGAAGAAATAGTGTACTGGTTTTCTGTACAATAGATTCTTTCACTTTTTCTTTTTTTTGTCTTGCAAAAGTACGGATGGAAACTTTAAAAACCAAATTAGTTTCCAAAGTTTATTCAAGGACAATCTCTAGCCATTTTTTTTGGCTATTTTTGTAAAAATACTTCACCGTGATTGCAAGCTACCAACAGGCTTTTTTAGCCTACTTAGAAGAAAGTTTAACTGAACGAGTACCCAGTACATTATATGAACCTGCCAACTATATTCTGGGTTTAGGAGGCAAGCGTATACGTCCAGTTTTGGCCTTGCTGACGGCAGATGCCGTGGGGGGAGAATTTAAAAGCGCCTTGCCGGCCGCACTGGCAGTAGAGGTGTTTCACAACTTTAGTTTGGTACATGATGATATTATGGACGAGGCGCCTTTGCGAAGAGGGAAGCCCACCGTTCACGAAAAGTGGAATGCCAATACCGGTATTTTGTCGGGAGATGTGATGCTGGTCATGGCGTATGAATGTTTGAACGACTACCCCCCAGCATTGTTTGCCGAGCTAACACAATTGTTTAGTAAAACCGCTCGTGAGGTGTGTGAAGGGCAGCAATATGATATGGATTTCCCTCTACAAGAAAATGTATCGCAGGAAGAATACCTGAAGATGATTCGACTGAAAACAGCTGTGCTTTTGGGTTGTTCTCTGCAAATGGGCGCCATGATTGGCGGATTGAGTCGCCGTGAGAGCGAACCATTTTATGCCTTTGGGATACAACTTGGCCTTGCCTTTCAACTGCAAGATGACTACCTCGATGCTTTTGGAGACCCAGCTACTTTTGGAAAACAAGTGGGCGGAGATATCATTGAAAACAAGAAAACACTTTTGTACTTACTTGCCCTTGAAAAGGGGGATGAAGCGCAGCGTTCCACGCTCATGGACTTGTTTACAACCACCCCAGAAGATTCGACAGAAAAAATAGAAAAGGCAAAAGCAATTTTTCGGTCTACAGGAGCAGATAACTCCATTCAAGCATTGATGGAGACCTATACGCAGCGCGCCTTAAAAGAGGTGGAGAAATTCAAAATTTCTTCAGAAAAGAAAGCAGCGTTTAAAGCCTTTTCGGTACAGTTGATGGAGCGAAAATTATAATTGAAAAAGGCGCTTTACGAGGGCAATAACAAAACGTTTTACGGGGAAAGAACGCATAATGGCTACATCTTGCCACAAACTTGTTTTCTCTTCAAGAAAAGCAAAGATGCGTTTAGATGGATTGTTTTGGAACATTTGTTTGAAGAGCAGGCTTCCTTCCTCATTGTATTTTGCTAAAACATCCAAAAATAAGAGGTCGTAAAAGTTAAATTTTGATTTTTGTTTGAACTCGTTAAGAGGCTTGTCTTTTTTTAGAAAGGCAATGAGTTGATCTACTTTATGAACAGATTTTTGAAAGGTATAACCGGTACTTGCTTTTGTCCACCCCCCAGCTGTTCCAATATACATTAGGTTAGCAGTATTGTGTTGACTGAAATCATAAGCGGTCATGGGGATGCTTCCTTTCTCGGTTTCAGTGATGCTAAAGTCCCCCGCTTTTTTGTCCTTTAAATAGTCTTGAATGGCTACCTCATATTCCTTATCTTCTAACAAGTCTTTAGAAAAAAGGGTATACTCAACCAAGGCTTCATGTTTGGAAAAGGGTAACACATACATAAAGCGGGTCTTGTTTTTTTGTGGGACCTCGAAATCCATGAATGTGACTGATTGGGGATCAAAAATGGGTACTTCGGTTTTGACCATCCACCCAATAAAATGCTGTTGTAAAACAGGAAAACGTGTTTGATTTTTATATGCTGTTGTGGGAATACTCGAAAATACACGGGGAGCAGAATAGGTTGTTGAAGTGGTGCGAACAATGCAGTTTTCTGGGCTGGAAATAATGTCTTCTATTTCTTCTTGTAGGAAATACAGGTTTTTGTTTTTCTTGAGTTGGGGATATAGTTTTTGGTAGAAGTCAATCCCTTTGATCATTTTGTATTTGTAGGGCGCTAGGTCAAATTCAGAATGAAATCCGTCTGCTTTAAAGACAGCTTTTTCCCAAGTGTTAGATACAATTTCATCCCATTTTCCAGCGCCCTCTTCCCAAAAACACCAGGTTCGGTCATTGGTATTTTTCTTCTCTTTTTCAATGAGTGCTATGCGGAGATGATTGAATGCTTTATCGTTGGACAGTGCATTTGCCAAAAGGAGACCAGCAGCCCCCCCGCCACAAATGACGACATCAAAGAAATTATTTTTTTCCACTAAAACCAAAAATAAGGAAATGGATTGGATAGCCTGCTCCATTCGAATTAAAAATCCCTAATTTTGTACAGAATTTCAGTAGGATTAAAGATATGGAAGAGATTATTGCGTTTTTTGAAAAAACCGACCCAGTATTAGGCGCACTTTATGCTACTCTTTTTACTTGGGGTTTGACGGCCCTTGGTGCCTCGCTTGTATTTTTTGTTAAGGAGTTGAATCGTGTTGTTCTCGATGGCCTCCTTGGTTTTACGGGAGGTGTTATGGTGGCAGCGAGTTTTTGGAGTTTATTGGCTCCGGGAATCGAAATGAGTCCTGGAGAAGGATTTGTTAAGGTAATGCCTGCCGCAATTGGATTTGGTTTAGGCGCCTTGTTTATTTTTGCCTTGGACAAAGTGCTTCCACATATTCACATTAATTTCAAAGAAAGCGAAGGAATTAAAACCCCTTGGCACCGGACTACCCTTTTGGTGTTGGCCATTACCTTACACAATATCCCAGAAGGTTTAGCTGTTGGTGTTCTCTTTGGGGGAGTTGCCGCTGGCTTACCCGAGGCATCCATTGCTGGAGCGGTAGTCTTGGCGCTTGGAATTGGGATCCAGAATTTACCCGAAGGAATTGCGGTTTCTATGCCCCTACGTAGACAGGGTGTGAGTCGTTTTAAAAGCTTTTGGTATGGACAACTTTCTGCTATTGTTGAGCCCATTGCGGCTGTTATAGGTGCAGTAGCGGTTACTTTTTTCACGCCAATTTTGCCTTATGCTCTTGCCTTTGCTGCTGGTGCAATGATTTTTGTGGTGGTGGAAGAAGTTATTCCTGAAACCCAGCAAGACAAATACACCGATATTGCCACGCTTGGTTTTATAGGAGGTTTTATCGTGATGATGTCTTTGGACGTAGCCTTGGGTTAATTTCCTTGTTCTTCTTCCTCTTGATGACTTGTCCAACCTTGTGCAGTCAATTCAATTTGCTGGCCTAAACCGGTCACTAAATTACAGCCAACAGCTTTCTCGGTTACATGGCCAATTACAGAGAGTAAGGGATGGTTTTTAATGGCCTCGAAATGAGATTGATCTACCGTAAACAATAGTTCATAATCTTCTCCACCGTTCAAAGCTGCTGTGGTGTTGTTGATGGCAAATTCTTTGCAGATACCCAAAACTTCCGGATCAATAGGAATTTTATCTTCATAGATCTGGCAACCCACACTAGACGCCTTAGCCAAATGCAATAGTTCAGAAGACAATCCGTCGCTGATGTCGATCATTGAAGTAGGAACAATATTTAATTCGTCCAAGAGCTCAACGATGTCTTTTCTCGATTCAGGTTTTAGCTGACGTTCAATAGAATACGCATAGGTAGATAAATCGGGTTGAGATTGCGGGTTCACTTTAAAGACCGCTTTTTCTCGTTCCAAAACTTGAAGCCCCATATAAGCACCACCTAAATCTCCAGATACCACAATTAGGTCATGTTCTTTTGCACCAGAGCGATAGGTTATTTTTTCTTCTTTTGCTGTTCCTATGGCTGTAACAGAAATGATTAAGCCTGTTTGAGATGTGGTCGTGTCACCGCCAACTAAATCTACTTTATAGCGCGAGCAGGCGTGTCCAATTCCCGCATAAAGTTCTTCTACAGCTTCAACGGGGAAACGATTTGAAATTGCGATGCTAACTGTGATTTGTGTGGGCAGGGCATTCATGGCAAAAATGTCTGACAAATTCACCATTACGGCTTTGTAGCCCAAGTGTTTTAGGGGCATATAGCTAAGGTCAAAATGCACGCCCTCTACCAAGAAGTCGGTAGAAACCACCGTTTTATCGGCATGATCAAGAACGGCTGCGTCGTCGCCAATTCCTTTGATGGAGGTGGGGTCTTGGATCCCAAAGTTTTCTTTTATCTTTTCGATGAGTCCAAATTCTCCTAAGCTAGCGATGGACGTGGTCGCTGTTTTTTTTTCTTCAAACATTTTACAAAAATACATTCTTTTAGCGATCTAGAGAATTCTGTTACTGCCTCTTTTGGTAGGATATTTGATAAGTTTATCTTTGGTAAAAACCATTTCCTTTGAAAAAAGTTACTTCATTTATTTTTTTAGCCTTCTTTCTACTTGTTCAATGTTCACTGTTGGAAGATGAAGATCCCATGATTGACATTCCTGTAGTCGTCATTCCTGACACGCCAACACCAACGCCAACGCCCGTTGACCCTCCTGCGGTAGTTGAGGTGATTGCCGATCAAGTTCCTTGTGACAATGGTTTTTCGGGGAGCTATCCTTGTAGTAATTATGACTTGCTCAATCGGGTGAGTCTTACTGCTTTTCAGAGTGACTTTGCCAATGACAACTGGGGCTGGACCGATTCCGAGACTGGAAAAGAATATGTGTTACAGGGCTTAAATGACGGAACTGCTTTTGTGGATATATCGTCCCCAATATCGGTACGCTATATTGGAAAATTGGCTACGGCGACGGAGGAAAGTACTTGGCGCGACATCAAGGTGTATAACAACCATGCCTTTATTGTGAGTGAAGCAGCAGATCACGGTCTACAAGTTTTTGATCTTACTCGCTTGAGAGATCAAACTGTATTTCAACAGTTTACGGCAGATGCCACCTTGACTAGTTTTGGGCATGCACATAATATAGCCATCAATGAGTCCAGTGGCTATGCTTATGTGAATGGCGCAGATCCCTACAATGGCGGACCTATGTTTATCGATATTTCTTCACCCACCGCTCCTGTGGTAATGGGGGGCTATGGCGGCTCTTCTTATACGCATGATGCCCATATTGTTACCTATGCAGGGCCCGATCCTGATTACCAAGGGAGGGAAATTTTGTTTGGCAGTAACAGTGATGGCGGGGACAACAATCAAGTGGTAATCGTAGATGTCACCGATAAGGCTTCACCGCGCTTAATTTCCAATGCAACTTACAGTAATGGTGGATATACTCATCAAAATTGGATCGATGAAAACCATCGTTATTTATATGTTGGCGATGAACTGGATGAGCGGCGTTTTGGGAATCAAACCAAAACCTTGGTCTTTGATTTGGAGGATTTGGATAACCCGTCCCTTCATTATTCGTATGCTGGAGTCACTTCAGCTATTGATCACAACGGTTACACCAAAGGAAATTCTTTTTTTATTGCCAACTATACCGCGGGCTTTAGAGAAATTGACATTGAAAATATTGCGTCAGAAACAATGACAGAAATCGGTTTTTTTGATACATATCCAGAAAACAACAACAATAGTTTTAATGGAGTTTGGAATGTATATCCCTATTTTGACAGCGGAGTAATGGCCATTAGTGACAGCAATAGAGGTTTGTTTTTAGTCAAGCGATCCAATTAATTCACATGAGATATCGCAGCGTTTTTATTGTTTTCTTTTTCTTGGCCGTTGGGTGCGAAAACACACCATTGTCAGAATCGGTTCCTGTGTCGACCAAGCACGCTCTTCAATGGGTGCAACTTTTTGGTGGATCAGCAGAAGATATTGCTCATGCTGTGATTGCCACCAGTGATGGTGGTTTTGCTGTGTTGGGAAACACCAAAAGTACCAACGGAGACATTCAAGATAAAACCGTGGAGGTTTCTGATCTGCTTTTGATCAAATATTCGGCAACTGCCCAACTAGAATGGTCAAAAACCTATGGGGGGTCTTTGGATGACCGTGGACATTCGTTGGTTCAAATGACAGACGGCGGTTATGCGCTTTTGGGCTATTCCATGAGTAGTGATATTGATGCCTCAAACAACGAAGGGCAGCACGATAATTGGGTTTTGCGCGTTGATGCACAAGGAGAATTGATGTGGGAAAAGAGCTTTGGTTTCTCTGGGCATGACCACGCCTATTCTATCATTGCCACCCAGGATGGAGGTTTGTTATTCAATGGTTTTTTGGATGTTACTTCTTCGGGAGGTTTGGGGAGTACGTCCAAAGGCGGAAGACATGGTGTGGGCGAATTTTGGGTTCACAAGATAGATACCTCTGGCAATATTCAATGGCGTCGCTTTTATGGAGGAACAAGCAACGACCGCTCTTATGCAGCCGTAGAAACAGATGAAGGCGATTTTGTAATCGTAGGAACAACAGAAAGCACCGATGTTGACATTAGTTCTCCCCGTGGTGATTATGATGTGTGGGTGATCAAAATTGCGACAGATGGAACCTTACTGTGGGAGCGCTCTTTTGGTGGAACGGAATATGAAGGGTCAAATGCGGTCTGGCTCGACAGCAAGCAAGTTTTACATGTGTTTGGTAACACCTTCAGTACCGACAAAGACATTTCTTCTCCCTTGGGGAGCTCAGATTTTTGGTTGATTTCTGTCGATCAAAGTGGAAACTTATTGACCGAAAATACCTTTGGGGGAACAGCTTTTGATTTAGGTCGCGATTTGTTGATTGACCAACATAATCAATTTTGGTTGACCGGTTACAGTCGGAGTAGTGACATAGACCTATCTGAAAATCATGGAGATAATGACATAGTTTTACTTCAGTTAGATAAAAATAAATTCCCAAAGCAACATTTTTCTTTGGGAGGGAGCGGCCTTGATATTGCGCATGCAATTGTTGAATTGCCTCTGGGCGGAATTCTAGTGGTTGGGAGTACAGAAAGTGTTGACGGACCCTTTGCCAATAACCGCGGAGACAAGGATATCTTCTTGGCGCACTGGGATGCGATTTTGGAATAGCCCTATTGGCTTTATCTATAGGTAAATACTAGTCATACTAAGTGAAATGCCGTATATTTGCACTAAATTTAAAAAAGGAAGTTTCACCCATGATTAAAGTTTCAGCTTCAGCGAAAGTAAAAGTCGCTAGTTTAATGCAAGAAGAAGGCTTCAATCCAACCACAGATTTTGTGCGTGTTGGTGTTAAAAGCGGCGGTTGTTCAGGACTTTCTTATGACCTGGATTTTGACGCTGCTAAAAAAGAAGACGATCGTTTATTTGAAGACAATGATGTGCGCATTGTTGTGGACAAGAAAAGCTTGCTTTATTTGGTTGGAACTACATTAGAATATTCTGGAGGATTGAATGGTAAGGGATTTGTGTTTAACAACCCCAATGCTAATCGAACCTGCGGATGTGGAGAAAGTTTTTCGCTCTAAAAGGACGCTATGGCATATACAGAAGAAGAATTAAAAAAAGAGCTCGAAACCAAAGAGTACGAATACGGATTTTACACCGACATTGAATCGGATACTTTTCCTATTGGTTTGAATGAAGACATCGTTCGGGCAATTTCAAAACGAAAAGAAGAGCCCGAATGGATGACCGATTGGCGTTTAAAAGCCTTTGCTTCTTGGAAGGAAATGAAAGAACCAGAGTGGGCAAATGTACGCTATGAGAAACCTGATTTTCAGGCTATTTCTTATTACTCAGCTCCTAAAAAGAAAGATAAATACGAAAGCCTTGATGAGGTAGACCCAGAGTTGTTGGATACATTTAATAAACTTGGCATCTCTTTGGACGAGCAAAAGAAACTCGCTGGAGTTGCCGTTGATATTGTTATAGATTCTGTTTCTGTCGCAACAACTTTTCGTGATACATTGGCTGAGAAAGGAATTATTTTTTGCTCCATTTCAGAGGCCATCAAAGACTACCCGGATCTTGTTCGGAAATATCTAGGGACTGTTATTCCTCCCAAAGACAATTTTTATGCTGCCTTGAATGCAGCCGTTTTTTCGGATGGATCGTTTTGCTATATTCCAAAAGGCGTACGTTGCCCCATGGAATTATCAACCTACTTCCGAATCAATCAAGCGGGAACGGGTCAATTTGAGCGTACCCTTGTTATTGCTGACGAAGGGAGTTATGTTTCCTACTTAGAGGGCTGTACTGCACCATCACGTGATGAAAATCAGTTACACGCAGCTTGCGTAGAATTGATCGCCATGGACGATGCAGAAATTAAATATTCGACTGTTCAAAACTGGTACCCTGGAAACAAAGAAGGAAAAGGGGGCGTGTACAACTTTGTAACGAAACGCGGAATTTGCCATACCAATGCAAAAATATCTTGGACGCAAGTCGAAACAGGATCAGCCGTTACATGGAAATACCCGTCATGTATTTTAAAAGGGGATAATTCAATTGGAGAGTTTTATTCCATTGCAGTAACCAACAATTACCAACAAGCCGATACAGGAACCAAGATGGTTCACATTGGAAAAAACACACGTTCAACAATTATTTCAAAAGGTATTTCTGCTGGGAAATCCCAGAACAGTTACCGTGGTTTGGTACAGGTAAATCCAAAAGCGTCCAATGCGCGAAACTTTTCTCAATGTGATTCGTTGCTAATGGGGAACGAATGTGGCGCACATACTTTTCCTTATATCGAAGCCAGAAATAATTCAGCGCAAATAGAGCACGAAGCAACCACAAGTAAAATTGGTGAAGATCAAATTTTTTACTGCAACCAGCGTGGTATCGATACAGAAAAAGCCATTGCGCTTATTGTGAATGGATTCAGTAAAGAAGTCCTCAATAAACTCCCCATGGAGTTTGCTGTAGAGGCGCAAAAATTATTAGAAATCTCCCTCGAAGGATCTGTAGGGTAATCAACAACTATATGCTGACAATTAAAGATTTACACGCAAGTGTAGAAGAAAAAGAAATTTTAAAAGGAATCAATCTTCAGGTAAACCCAGGAGAGGTACACGCCATTATGGGTCCAAACGGATCTGGGAAAAGCACCCTTTCTACGGTAATTGCCGGTCATGAAGACTATGAGGTCACCAAAGGATCCATTTCTTTTGATGGAGAAGATTTGGAAGAACTAGATGCTGAACAACGCGCTCACAAAGGAATCTTTTTGTCCTTTCAGTACCCTGTAGAAATTCCGGGTGTTACGGTAACAAACTTCATCAAGACAGCAATCAATGCCTTGCGCAAAGCAAAGGGATTAGAAGATATGCCTGCAAAAGACATGCTGAAAAGTATTCGTGAGAAAGCGGCCATGCTAGAAATTGATTCTAAGTTTTTATCACGCTCACTCAATGAAGGTTTTTCTGGTGGAGAGAAGAAAAGAAATGAAATATTTCAATTAGCAATGCTAGAACCTAAATTGGCCATCTTAGACGAAACCGATTCTGGATTAGATATCGATGCCTTAAAGATTGTTGCTGATGGTGTCAATAAATTAAAAAGTAAAGACAACGCTGTTGTTTTAATTACGCACTACCAGCGTTTGTTGGATTATATTGTTCCAGACTTTGTTCACGTCTTGTACAACGGACGTATTGTTAAATCGGGGACCAAAGAATTAGCACACGAACTGGAAGCAAAAGGATACGATTGGATCAAACAAGAGCTTGCTTAATATGGAATTAAAAGAAAAAATGCTTTCTTCTTTCATGGCCTTGGAACAAGAACTCGACTTAAGTTCTCCAGTGCATGACATTCGTTCAACTAGCTTGAAGACATTTGAAACGCTTGGTTTTCCAACCAAAAAAGATGAGGCATGGAAATACACTTCCTTGGCAAAATTATTGAAAAATGATTACAGTATTTTCCCCAAAAAGGAAAGTAGTATTGAACTCAAAGACGTGAAGAAGTACTTCTTGTACGAGATTGATTCCTACAAAGTGGTCTTTATTGATGGTATATACAGCCCGTTTTTATCTGACACGACCCACGACGGAATCGACGTTTGTTTGCTTTCTGCAGCTTTGACCAAACCAAAGTACAAAGAGGTAATCGAAAAATATTTTCATAAGATTGCCGACAAAGAGGAGAGTTTAACGGCCTTGAATACTTCTTTTGCTAAAGAAGGAGCCTATGTGTATGTACCCAAATCAGTCGTTGCTGAAAAGCCCATTCAAATCATTCATTTTTCAACAGGCGAACAAGGCGACTTTTTATTGCAGCCACGCTCGCTAGTTGTTGTAGAAGAAAATGCGCAGGTGCAAATCATTGAACGCCACCAAAGTTTGGCTGCACATGAAGTTTTGACCAATGCTGTGACAGAAATATTTGCGGCAAAAAGCGCCCTTGTTGATTACTACAAAATACAAAACGATCGAGACGATGCTTCCTTGATTGACAATACCTATGTTGCGCAAGAAGGTGACAGTAATGTAAATGTACACACCTTTTCTTTTGGCGGAAAACTGACGCGAAACAATTTGAATTTCACCCAGAATGGAGAGCACATCGATTCTACCATGAAAGGAATTACCATCATTGGTGAGCAACAGCATGTTGATCACTATACCTTGGTCAATCACGTTCAGCCCAATTGTGAAAGTCACCAAGACTACAAAGGAATCTATGCTGACAAATCGGTGGGTGTTTTCAACGGAAAAATTTACGTTGACAAGATTGCACAAAAAACCAATGCCTTTCAACAAAACAACAACATCTTATTGGATGATTTGGCAACCATTAATACCAAGCCTCAGTTAGAAATTTTTGCTGATGACGTAAAATGCTCGCACGGATGTACCATTGGCCAACTAGATGAAGATGCCCTGTTTTATTTGCGTACCCGAGGAATTCCAAAACGAGAAGCCAAAGGTTTATTGACCTATGCCTTTGCAAATAATGTTTTGGAAAGTGTAGCTATACCTGCGCTTAAAACAAGAATCAATAAATTGATTGCAACAAAATTAGGAGTGAACTTAGGCCATGACTTATAAGGAAATCGATAGTAAAAAAGTCCGCGCAGACTTTCCCATTTTATCAAGGGAAGTTAACGGACAGCCTTTGGTTTATTTTGACAATGCTGCCACTTCTCAAACGCCTCAACAGGTTATAGATGTTATTGTAGATTACTACAGTCGCTACAATGCTAATATTCACCGTGGAGTCCACCGTCTAAGTCAAGAAGCGACGGATGCTTATGAGCTAGCACGCCAAACAATACAAACCCATTTTAATGCTGCAAAAGCCCATGAGATTATTCTCACTTCGGGCACGACGCATGCCATTAATATCGTTGCTTCAGGCTATGCTGCTTTATTGAAAGAAGGTGATGAACTCGTGGTTTCTGCCATGGAGCATCATTCCAATATTGTTCCTTGGCAAATGCTGTGTGAAAAAACAGGAGCACAATTAAAGGTAATTCCGATGACACAATTGGGAACACTAGATATGGATGCCTATGATGCCTTGTTGAATAAAAACACAAAGTTGGTGTTTGTCAATCATGTTTCCAACGCGCTAGGGACGGTAAACCCCATTGAAGAAATCATTACGAAAGCACATGCTGTGGGTGCAAAAGTATTGGTAGATGGTGCTCAAGCAGCACCGCACATCAAAGCAGATGTTCAGGCATTGGATATCGATTTTTATGTGACTTCAGCCCATAAATTATGCGGCCCAACAGGTGTTGGAATGCTATATGGGAAACAAGATTTACTCAATGCATTGCCTCCCTACCAAGGAGGCGGAGAAATGATTGCTGAAGTGACTTTTGCGAAAACAACCTATGCCGATTTGCCCCATAAATTTGAAGCTGGAACACCAAATATAGCAGGAGGAATTGCTTTTGGCGCTGCCCTAGACTATATGAACGAAATTGGCTTTGAGGCCATTGCTGCCTTTGAAAACGAGTTACTGGTCTATGCAACCAATGAATTAGAACAAGTTGAGGGGGTACAGATCTATGGGCAAGCTCCAGAGAAAACAGCTGTACTATCTTTTAACGTAAAAGGAATTCATCCTTACGACCTTGGGAGTATTCTAGATCAAATGGGAATTGCTGTGCGAACAGGTCACCATTGTGCACAACCCATCATGGACTTTTATCAAATTCCAGGAACAGTTCGTGCTTCCTTTTCGTTTTATAATACCAAAGAAGAAATAGACCGCATGCTGGTTGCGCTAAAACGAGCCATTAGCATGTTGCAATAAATTGTACCTTTAAAACGCTATGACGATACAAGAAATACAAGACGAAATTGTTGAAGAATTCAACCTTTTTGAGGATTGGATGCAGCGCTATGAGTATATGATTGAGTTGGGGAAATCCCTCCCACTCATTGCGCCTGAATTTAAGACCGATGACAATATCATTAAAGGCTGCCAATCCAAGGTTTGGGTACACGCAGAACTAAAAGATAATCAATTGCTTTTTTCTGCCGATAGTGATGCCATCATTACCAAAGGAATAATCGCTATTCTAATCCGTGCTTTTTCCAACCAGCATCCCAAAGATATTTTGGATGCCGACACCAATTTCATTGATCAAATTGGCCTGAAAGAACACTTATCGCCTACCCGAGCGAATGGATTGGTTTCCATGATTAAGCAAATAAAACTATACGCTATAGCGTTTCAAACTCAACTCAATTAAGATGTCAGACAATACTATTGATACCAATGCCCTTGGAGAGAAAATCGTAACGGTTTTAAAAACGATTTACGATCCAGAAATTCCAGTTGATATTTACGAACTAGGATTAATTTATGATGTCTTTGTCAATGAAGATCACGACGTAAAAGTATTGATGACTTTGACCACACCAAACTGCCCCGTTGCAGAAACACTTCCAGTAGAAGTAGAGGAGAAGGTGAAATCCATAAACGAGGTTAAAGATGCTGAGGTCGAAATCACTTTCGATCCGCCATGGACACAAGATTTGATGAGCGAAGAAGCGAAATTGGAATTAGGATTTCTCTAAACATGGCTGAAGAAATTGTCAATCGCGTTGCGAAAAGCCCATTAATAACCTTCGATTTAGAAGACTTATATCCAGCAGGTGAACGTCTACAGTTAGACATGAGTCAGTGGTTAGAACAGGGATTTATTTTACGCGAAAAAGAATTTCGGTTGGCCCTTAAAGATTTTGATTTCACCCCCTATAAAAATGCCTATGTTGCCCTTAATTGCAGTACAGACGCATTGTTGCCTGCATGGGCATCGCTATTGGTTACTGCTCATGTTCAGCCTTTTGCGAAGAAAGTAGTGCTGGGCTCTTTGCAGGATTTAGAGCAACATATTTTTGAAGAAATTATTGCTCAACTCGATACCACTCCTTTTGAGAATAAACCTGTCATAGTCAAAGGTTGCTCCGAAAAAGACATTCCTGCCGCAGCCTTTGTCTCTTTGATTCAGAAGTTACAACCCCATACAAAGAGCTTGTTCTATGGAGAGGCTTGCTCTTCTGTCCCGCTTTATAAGAAGTAGATTATAATAGGTAATTTATTTGCTTTTATTTGCTTAGTTTTAGATGCCCTCTAAATCTAACCAAATGAAATATGCCTGTATTTTTGCATTACTCCTTTTTTCGTGTTCCAAAAACCCTTCAATTCAAGAAGAGCCATTTACCTTTATAGGTACTTGGGATTATGTGGAAAAAGGCTATCAATTTGTCGATTCTCCTAAACAATTAACTACGCCTGGAGAAGGCTGTAATCCCATGATTCAATTTGTCTTTACGGAAGAAGAATTTTCACTTAAATTATTTCAAAATCAATTGTGTACGGAAAAGGCTGAAGTTCTTTTGTCTTATGCTATTAATCAAGAAAACGATAGCGTTTACCGTTTCAGTTCAGATCGTTTGTTGCGTTCTAATTTTCAACAAACGGAATTTCACAATCTTTCTGACTTACCCGTGATTGGTGGGGAAGTAGAGTTGATTCGACGTTCAGAAAACGAATTTGTAACCTATTTACCCCTGCCAGAGGTTCCCCAAATAAACGGAAGGGAGTACACTGCTGTATTTATTCGGTATGAACGAGGAAATTAAACTTTTCAGAAAAGGTGGTATCTTGACACTATCAAAATCACACCTTTGACTGTAAACAAAAAAGTACTTATTTTAAGTTATTATTGGCCTCCTTCTGGGGGTTCTGGAGTACAGCGATGGATGTATTTTGCCAAGCATCTAAAGCAGTTAGGCTGGGAGCCCATTGTAATAACAGTAGACGAGTACCAAGCCGCCTATCCCGTAATGGACCCGTCTTTATTGGAAGAAGTGAAAGGGATTAAGGTGATTAAAACCTCTACACGAGAGCCGCTGCGGTTCTATTCTTTACTCGTGTCCGGAAATTCTCAATCGGGTATTCCACAAGCAGAGGTCAAGCGAAAAAGCTTCTTTGGGAAAGCCGTGGCCTATATCCGTGGAAATTATTTTATTCCCGATGCGCGAAAAGGCTGGATTCCCTTTGCGGTAAAGGCTGCACAAAAAGTTATTCGCGAAGAAAATATTTTGCATTTAATTACTACTGGCCCTCCACATTCTACGCATTTGGCTGGCTTGCAGTTGAAAAAACAATTTAGTTTGAATTGGTGGATAGATTTTAGGGATCCTTGGACAGATGTTTTTTACAACACGTCCTTCTACAGAACAGCTAAGGCAAAGCAAAAAGATGAAGCCTTTGAAAAAGAAGTACTGCATTCTTCGAATGGTGTCATCCTTACGGTTGGGGGTGAGCTTCAAGAACAACTTCAGCAGAAAGCTCCGGGCCAACGCTTTGTGGTTTTGCCCAATGGGTTTGATGCCGATTTAATGAAGGCTATACCATTAGCACAACCCAAAGATGTTTTTCACGTTGTATATACTGGTATTTTAACTCATAATCAAAGCTTTTCTGAGCTACTTCAGCTTTTGGGAGGAGTGTCTATAACCGAACCTATTTTACTTTCTTTGGCTGGAAATATTTCGCACGAAATCATAGACGAAATCAAGCTTTGTGTTCCACAGGTTGAGGTGGTATACCATGGCTATCTTTCTCATTATGAAGCGGTACGTTTAATGAAGAAAGCGCATTTATTGCTCAATTTCATTTTTAAAGGCGCACAAACTCAAATGATTTCGGGTAAATTGCTCGAATATGTGGCAACAAGTATTCCGGTTTTATCTATTGGAAATCCTCGTTCTGCTGCTGGAGAATTCATCTCCCAGGGGAGTGCAGCGGTTATGTTGGACGCAAAGGACACCAAAGAAATCAGCGCTTTTATCAAGAAAGTTGCTTCCCAAAAAGGCAGTATGTTTAACCATTTCCCGCAGCTAGATCAATGGAGTAGAGAAGGTTTGACAAAGCGTTTAATCGATGACGTTTTATCTACTCATCAAAAGACGCATTAGATACTACTTATAAAAATTCATCTCATCAAGATAGACCCAACTTTCGGGAGGAAGAAGGGGACGGATATTTTTGCCTTCCTTTATCCATTTGCGAATGGCCGAAGAAGAGACTTGTACCTCTGGTGCCTCAACTCTTATGATTTTCGGGTGGTTTTGAAAATGAGCAGGGATCGGGTTAGCCTCTTTTCGCGGATAAACATAGAGAGCATGACGTTCCAGAATTACTTCATGGTTTTTCCATTTGTGAAAGTGAGCCAGGTTGTCCTCTCCCATTAGTAATGCAAATTTTTTATCAGGATATTTTTCCTCCAAATGGATAAGAGAGTCTGCGGTGTAGTTGGGTGTGGGTAATCCAAATTCAATATCAGAGGGGCGCAATTTAGGGTACTCTTGTGTAGCACGATAAACCAGTTCCAAACGATGGTGATTGGACAGCATGCTTTGTTTTTGTTTGAAAGGACTTTTGGGGGTGATGACAAGCCATACCTGATCAATGTCTGTGTGTTCAACAAAATGATTGGCCAAGATTAAATGCCCATTGTGAATGGGATTATAGCTACCAAAAAACAAACCTATCTTTTGCATGCTACAAAGGTAGGCAATTGCTTAGGAACGCAAGAATTGTTTAACTAAACCAACCACTTCTCTTTTGGCTCTAGTCAAGTCATCATTGACTAAAATAACATCAAAATCTTGGGAATAGGTCAATTCTGTTGCCGATTTATCCAAGCGTTGCTGAATTTTATCTTCGGTTTCAGTTTTGCGTTCTCGCAAGCGTTTTTCGAGTTCTTCGAATGAAGGGGGTTGCACAAAAATAGCTAATGTTTCATCGGGGTATTCTGCTTTCACATTCAAACCGCCAATTACATCTATGTCAAAAAGAACATGTTTTCCGTCGGCCCAAAGTCGTTCTATTTCTGAGCGCAGGGTACCATAAAAATTTCCTTCATAGACTTCTTCATATTCAATAAAGGCATCTTCTTCAATCTTTTGTCGAAAAGCTTCTTCAGATAAAAAATAGTAGTCTTTTCCGTCGACCTCTTCTCCTCGTGGAGCACGAGAGGTGGCTGAAATAGAAAATCCAAGGGGCAGTCCTTGATGTAGTAAATGCTTTACAAGTGTTGTTTTACCACTGCCCGACGGTGCCGAAAACACAAAAAGTTTACCCGTAGCCATAATTATAAAACGTTGAGTAGTTGCTCTTTTATTTTTTCCAATTCATCTTTCATTTGCACGACAAGTTTTTGCATACCCGCATGATTTGCTTTTGAACCAATGGTGTTTATCTCTCTTCCCATTTCTTGTGCAATAAAGCCAAGTTTTTTTCCATTGGCAGTATCTTGCTCCATGATTTCATGGAAGTAGTCAAGATGATTAGCCAAGCGAACCTTTTCTTCTGTAATATCGTATTTTTCTAGATAATAAATCAATTCTTGCTCCAGGCGATTTTGATCTACTTCAAGCTTCAATTGATCGAGCGATGCATTTAGTTTTTCGGTGACTCGCTCTTTCCGTTCTGGGTCTATAGCAATGACATCCTTCAGTAGTTGATCAATGCTTGCCAAACGAATGCTAAAGTCTTTTGTCAAAGCGATTCCCTCGTCTTTCCGATGTTGATTGACTCTTTCAAGTGTGGCTGAAAAAAGCGCAAGCAGGGCTTCTTTCTCTTTCTCATCGACGGCTTCTTTGGCCGTTTTTAGTGCATCGGGCAAGCGAACGGCCATTTTAAGCAATTCGGTTGTGTCTCCTTGATGGATGTCTTTGAGTTGATTTATGTAGGATTGGATAACGTCTTTATTTAATACCGTGGTAGTTTCTCCACCAGAATTGTCAACGAATATAGAAACGTCAATTTTTCCTCGCACCAACTTTTTATTGATATCTCCGCGAAGAATTGATTCTAACTCTCTGTAACAATGCGGCGTCCTAAAGTTCAGATCGATATTTTTACTATTAAGTGTGCGTACTTCAATGGTGATTTTTTTATTTGCAAAATGGGTTTCACCTTTTCCAAACCCGGTCATTGATAGGATCATTCGGTAGTTATAATTCTTTAATTTTTATGTTTCGGAAAGCGACTTTATCTCCATGGTCTTGAAGGCCAATTTTCCCTGTTTTAAATTGTCCAAATTTTGGTGCATGTGTGTAATGGGGTAAACTTGTGTCGCCAAATTTTGATGCGGCAATCAAGGCTTCCCAATCTGGCCCATGCACGGGAAAGGTAACAATTTCAGTTCCATTTAAAACTACTCTTCCGTTATTATTATTGTGATCAATGGTCAATACCACATGATTCCATTCTCCGGCAGGATTACACACATCTGCCGTGGGTTGCACCATGTCGTATAGCGCTCCGGCTTGGTGGTATTTTGGATTGGCCAATGCATCTGGGTGACGTTCGTTGTCAAGGATCTGAATTTCGGGTCCTGTGAGGTAGGGCTCTCCAAATTCTTCGCCTTCTTGAACAGCCCAAAAAAGACCACTGTTCCCCACTTCAGCTACCTTCCATTCGATGGATAAAATAAAACTATTGAATTCACGGTCGGTGACAATGTTCTTTCCACCATCCCCATAATTTCTTTTTTTAGCAGGATCAAAGACCAAGGTGTTGTCCACCACACTCCATTCATCTCCTATAGTTGTACCGTTATACTGATGCCATCCGTTTAGTGTTTCTCCATCAAAGAGAGAAATCCATTCATTGTTCTTTATTGTGACTGCTTTTTTTGTGATTCCTTGGCAAGAGGAAAGTAAAAGGAAGCCAACGAGTAGGGATACAAAATTCTTCATGGGTATAAAATTAGAGGTTTAGTATTTTTCGTAGATGAGCTTGGTCTATATTGCCCCCTGCAAAATCATCAAAGGTTTTTTCTGTCGCTTCAATAATGTGTTTCGCAATAAAGGCAGCTCCTTCACTGGCACCTTGTTGGGGGCTTTTAATACAGCATTCCCATTCCATAACGGCCCAAACGTCGCAGCCATATTCGGTGAGTTTACTGAAGATGCTTTTAAAATCAATTTGTCCATCTCCGGGGGAGCGGTATCGACCTGCGCGGTTTCGCCACTGGCCATATCCACCAAAAGCGCCTTTTTTTCCATTTGGCTTGAATTCAGCATCTTTTACATGAAAAGCTTTGATGAATTCATGGTAATGGTCAATATAGGTAATGTAGTCCAATTGCTGTAACACAAAATGACTTGGGTCGTATAAAATATTGACTCGTTTGTGATTGTTTGTTGCAGCGAGAAAACGCTCAAAGGTTTCTCCGTCATGTAAATCTTCTCCGGGATGAATTTCATAGCAAACATCTACACCATTTTCGTCAAATGTATCGAGAATGGGTAGCCATCTGTCGGCCAATTCTTTGAAGCCAAGCTCGACTAGACCATCGGGTTGTTGTGGCCATGGATGAAAATAGGGCCAAAGCAAGGAGCCAGAAAAAGTTGCATGCGCATCAAGACCAAGACGACGACTAGTAACCCCCGCTTTTTTAACTTGGTCTATTGCCCAAGCGGTTCGCGCTTTTGGATTGTTCTTGACTGCCGTAGGAGCAAAGTTGTCAAACATTAAATCGTAGGCTGGATGGACGGCAACCAATTGCCCTTGTAAATGAGTAGAGAGCTCGGTTATTTCTAGTCCATAGGAATTGATTTTTCCTTTAAAGTCATCGCAATAGGTTTGGCTTTCGGCAGCGGTATCTAAATCGATCAACCATTTGTCCAGAGTAGGGAGTTGAATGCCTTTGTAGCCAAGATCAGCAGCCCACTTACACAAACCATCTAAGCTGTTGAATGGAGCTTGCTGGTCAATAAATTGAGCAAGAAAAACGGCAGGTCCTTTAATAGTTTTCACGTGCTTATTGTTTTATAGGTTCACCCAAACGTTTCCGTTTTTGTGTGATTCAATTACTTTTTCGATAAAGAGCATACCGCGCACTCCTTCTTCTAAATCTGGATAAGCTCCATGAATAAAGTCATGTCCCAGAATAGCTTTGGCAACACCTTTGTAAATGTTTCCCATTGCATCAAAAAGTCCTTCGGGATGTCCCGGAGGTAATTTCGTGCCTTCCAATGAAAATGCGTTCAGGAAGTCATGTCCAGGTTTGAGTACCTGTAAAGGTTTTCCTTCTTGAAGGAAGGTAAGGTAATTCGGATTTTCTTGTGCCCATTTTAAACTACCGCTTTCGCCATAGATTTGAACAGTAAAATTGTTTTCTTCGGCAGTGGCAATTTGTGAAACTCGAAGTACCCCTTTACAATATTCAGAAAAACGCACTAAAATTGTTCCGTCGACATCCATTTCATTATCTGGATAACGGTAATTTAAATCGGCCAACAAGGTCTTAACCCGCATCTTGGTGACATATTCAAGCATATCAAATGCATGGGTGCCAATATCGCCAATACAGCAACTAATCCCTCCTTTTTCGGGGTCAAGTCGCCAAACAGATTTGCGTTGTTCAGGGTCGTGAATGACCGGATTGATCCATCCTTGGTAGTATTGTAGGTCAACTTTTTGTACAGCGCCAATAGCTCCTTCAGCAATCATTTGTTTCATTTGCCGCACCATTGGATAGCCCGTATAAGTGTAAGTCACAGCAAAAACAACCTGCTTTTGGTTTTGTATTTTTTGTAGCTCAAGTGCTTCGGCATGGGTTGTGGTCAGGGGTTTTTCACAAATGATATTAAACCCGTTTTCCAATAATTTCTTTGCCATGGGGAAATGGAGGAAATTGGGTGTAAGTACAGAGACAACTTGCATGCGTTCTTCAGAAGGTAGTTTTAGTTCTTCCTCAATGAGAATGTCAAAACTAGCATACACTCGATTGGAAGCTATGCCTATGTGTGCTGCAAAATTCTTATTATCTGTTGGATTCGGATTAAAACATCCACCAACAATTTGGTAGTAGTCAAACATATTGGCAGCAATGCGATGGACAACCCCTATGAGGGAGTCGCCTCCTCCGCCAAGAATTCCTAAACGTATTTTATGTTTCACCCTATTGTTCTTTTAATTCGATTTTCTCCTCCTTAAAGATAAGCATAAAAAGAATGAGTACGCCAATGGCAAATGCAGCTGGAAGGAGCCAAATGGCCTCCCAATTATGCTGCCCATTTTCAAGGAGGTAGGTGTCTGATACTTTTCCAGCAACCCAGAAACCAATGAGCATTCCAATACCATAAGTGGCAAGGGTAATTAATCCCTGTGCAGCGCTTTTTACTTTTTCACCCGCTTTAAAGTCGGTATAAATTTGACCGGAGACAAAGAAAAAATCATAGCATATTCCATGTAATGCGATGCCTACAATTAACATAAAGGTGTACTCTCCTGCATTGCCATAGGCAAATAATGTATAGCGTATCGCCCAAGCGAGCATTCCAACCAGGATTGTTTTTTTGAATCCAAATTTTTTAAAGAAAAACGGAAGAAGTAACATAAACAAGACCTCACTAATTTGTCCAAGGGTCATTTTGCCTGTTGGATTTTCCATCCCCAATTCAACCAAAAACGGATTGGCTTGTTGATAGTAAAAAGCCAATGGAATACAAATTAAAATAGAGGTAATGAAGAACATAGAAAAATTTCGGTCCTTCAGAAGTTTTAAAGCATCAAAGCCAAGAATATCTCCCAAGGAGAGTTTTTCTCCACCAGTATTGGAAGGGGGTGTTTTGGGTAAGCTAAAACTAAAGACTCCCAAAACTGCTGAGGCAATGGCAACCATGATAAAGGTGTTTGCTAAAGCACCATTTGCAATGGCATCTTGTGCATCCCAGCGGAACCAGTAACTGATAAATAACCCAGCTACAATCCATCCCAGCGTACCAAAAACCCGAATGATGGAAAATTCTTTTGCAGGGTCTTTCATTTGATAAAAAGAAACGGAATTCACCAGCGCTAAGGTTGGCATATATACCAGCATATACCCAAACACATAGGGGTAGAAACCGTTAAAGTCTCCAGCCTGAGCCATGAGATACATGAGCACAGCTCCAATGAGATGAAGAACACCCAAAATGCGTTCTGCATTAAAAAATCGATCGGCAATTAATCCTATAAATACTGGGGCGATAATGGCTCCCCAGGATTGGGTGGAAAAGGCCATGCCGATTTCTGCGCCGCTAGCGCCTAGATTTGCGCCTAAAAAAGTGCCAAGGGTAACAAACCAGCCTCCCCAAATAAAGAATTGGAGAAACATCATGACGGACAATTGTACTTTGGTTGTCGAATTCATATTGTCTTAGTGTTGGTTAAACAAGTTGTTTCGCTTTTTCGAGCAATACTTTTTTAGTGGCCAAAATGCCGTCAATTTCAGCAAGCTTTTCTCCTTCATATTCAACACCAATAAAGCCTGTGTAACCACTCTGCTTTACTAATTTAAGCATTCGCAAATAATCGGTGTGCGTTTCATTGCCAGCTGTATCAAAATCATGGGATTTAGCACTTACAGCAAATGCTCGAGGAAGTAATTCTTCTACGCCCTGATAACGGTCGTATTCGCTTATGCATTTTGCCCCCCATCGTGCGTTCCCTTCGCGTTTCAGGCAAAAATTCCCAAAATCAGGTAAAGTGCCACAGTTAGAAAGGTTCACCTGCGCGAGCATTTCCATAACTAAGGCTGCGTTGGAGGAGAGATAGCCGTGGTTTTCAACAAGAATATTTACTTTATAGGCTGCGCTAAATTCCCCCAATTTCCGCATACTCTCTGCAGAATAATCTTTCCATTTTTTTTCGTTGTCTTCGCCAAATAAATTGATACGGATGGAATGACAACCCATAGCAGCAGCTGTTTCAATCCAAGCCTTGTGATTTTCAATAGCCTTGTTGCGTTTTACTACACTGGAAACAGCCAGGTCTCCCTCGTCATCAATCATGATCAAGACATTTTCCACATTGTGTTCTTTGGCCTTTGCATTGGAAGTCGCAATAAACGTTTTCAAGGCAGCTGGCTTGTCTTTGCCTTTCATTACGTCGGTATACAATTGATTGACATATTCAATTCCTTCAAACCCAAGTTCGCTCGCTTTTGCGGCAAAGTCATATGGATTGAGTTGCCCGTCTTGGATTGCTTTGTGCAGCGACCATTGCGCGAGTGAGAGCTTGAAAAATGGAGTTGACATAGAAGTATGACTGGTTAAAAAGGAGGGGAGTTGGTTGTTCATGGCGAGTGCGCCAAAAGCAGAAGCGCCCAAACCAACAGATAAACTATTTTGAATAAATTTTCTTCGTTTCATTGTTAAGCAGATTTGTGTACACCAATGTAATGATTGTTCTAGAGTTGTCATTTTTTATTTAAATGTTTTTCAATAATTCAGCCGAAAACGTTAATAATTACATTTTTCGTACTATTTACATCATTTAGCTAAGAATTTAAATGAACTGTGCTTATATTGGGATTTAGAAACAATACCTATGAGTGTCTCAAATTTTGAAACCCAGTTCGATGCAATTGTTGTAGGAACTGGAATAAGTGGCGGCTGGGCCGCAAAAGAATTAACTGAAAAAGGGTTAAAAACATTGGTTTTGGAGCGTGGAGGAATGGTCAAACACATTGACGGTTACCCCACCATGAACAAAGATCCTTGGGATTATCCCAATGGAGAAGTGATTACTCAAGAAACCAAGAAAAGGCAGCCTAAACAAAGCCGAACGGGCTACACTACAACCGAATCGCGCAAACATTTTTTTGTGGATGACATTAAGCATCCGTACAACGAAGACAAACAGTTTGATTGGTGTCGTGGTTATCATGTTGGTGGACGTTCGCTCACATGGGGTAGACAAAGCTATCGCTGGAGCGACTTCGATTTCGAGGCTAATGCGAAAGACGGCGTAGCTGTAGATTGGCCCATTAGATACAAAGATCTAGCTCCTTGGTATTCTTATGTAGAAAAACATGTTGGAATTTCTGGCGAAGCACTTGGCCTTCCCCAATTACCCGACAGCGAATTTTTAAAACCCATGGAACTTCATTGTGTTGAAGATCATTTAAAAAATTCTCTTTCAGAAAAATACGACGATCGCTTGTTAACCATAGGGAGAGTAGCACATATAACAGAAGGAACCAAACCCGGAGCAGGACGAATTGGCTGTCAATACAGAAATCGCTGTTCACGCGGTTGTCCATTTGGTGGGTATTTTAGTAGTAACTCTTCTACTTTGCCCATGGCAGAAGCAACGGGGAATATGACACTTCGCCCTAATTCAATCGTACATGAAGTGATGTATGATCCCGAGACTAAAAAAGCCTCTGGGGTACGAGTCATCGATGCAGAAACAAATGAAACCATCGAATTCAAGGCCAAAGTAATTTTTCTATGTGCATCTGCAGTGGCCTCAACATCAATTTTGATGCAGTCGAAATCGAGCTATTTTCCCAACGGAATGGGGAATGCTTCGGGAGAATTAGGGCACAACATCATGGACCACCATTTTCAAGTTGGTGCAAAAGGAGAATTCGACGGCTTTAACGATAAGTACTTTACAGGACGTCGACCAAACGGAATATATATTCCCCGTTTTAGAAACTTAGGTGGTTCAACCAATCAAAAAGACTTTATCCGTGGGTATGGATATCAGGGCGGTGGCGCACGTGGATCATGGACAGAAAATGTCAAAGAAATGGCTTACGGACCTGAATTTAAAGAAGCTATTTTAAATCCTGGTGGATGGAATATGGGCCTCAATGGTTTTGGGGAAGTACTGCCCTATCACGAGAACCACATGTACCTGGATTATGAAAAAACCGACCAGTGGGGACTACCCACAGTTACCTTTGATGCGGAGCTCAAAGAAAACGAAATGATCATGCGCAAGGACATGCAGCAGCAAGCCATTGAAATGCTTGAAACGGCCGGTTTTAAAAACGTTTATGGTTATGACAACAAATATACTCTTGGACTAGGAATTCATGAAATGGGAACTGCACGCATGGGAAGAGATCCAAAAACATCTGTCCTTAACGGCAACAATCAGTTGCATGAAGTGCCTAACGTTTTTGTTACCGATGGCGCATGTATGACCTCGGCTGCCAATCAGAATCCATCTCTGACCTACATGGCGTTGACCGCAAAAGCAGCTCACTTTGCGGTAGAAGAACTGAAAAAGAATAACATTTAATCGAACCATCATGCAAAGAAGAACTGCATTAAAAAACATAGGCCTTTCTTTTGGGGCATTAACGCTTACACCAACAGTCGCTAGTTTAATTCAAAGCTGTCAAACTGCTGATCCTGCTTGGGCACCTTCTTTTCTTTCACAAGAAAGTGCTTTACTTATTGAAAAAACCATTGATGTCATGTTGCCCACAACGGCTAATATGCCCGGCGCAACCGATTTGAATTTGATCCGATTTGTCGATAGTTATATCGAAAATATTAGCAGTAAAGAAGAGCAAGAATTCGCTAAAATGGCGATTGATATTTATGCTGGAGCAGCTCAGACAACTGCAGGAAAAGAAAGTATAGCTGCATTGACTAGTGAAGATATTGATCAACAATTGAACGATTATTTACGACCAACACCAGAAAAACAAGCTAGTCGTAGTAAGGCTTTTTACGCTTACATGGAAGCGATCGAAGCTGGAACTGCTGGCTCACCACCCATTGAAGGAATTTGCCAAAACCTATTAAATAACTTAAAGAACCTAGCCGTTCTTGCCTTCAAACACAATGAGGTTATTGCGAAAGAGCACATGGTATATGCGCCAGTTCCTGGACAGCAAAAGGGATGTGTCGATTTGCAAGAAGCAACAGGAGGAAAGGCTTGGGCACTATAGTGTACGAAGGTATTCTGCAATCGCTCTAGCTTCAGTCTCGCTGAGGTTTTGATTGATCATTAAAATATTATTATACTCTTTTAGGAGGGCTTTTGCAATAGGATCCTCTTTAAGCATTTCAGTAGGGTTGAGCAACAAATTCATGACCCAAGCAGGATGGCGACGGGTGTATATACCTTTCATTGCCGGGCCTATTAATTTTGCGTTGGTTTTATGACAAGCGGTACATTTTTGTTTAAATGCAGTAGCACCTTCTACGGCCATTGTTTCATCAATCGAAGCGGGAAAACTAAGGTCAGTAATTGGGCCAATACCAGTGTTGTTGAGGTCGATGGGAGTAGCTGTTTTTTCTTGTGAACTTTTTGTTTCCTCTTTTTTGGTACGGTTGTAGTCAAATCCGTTTTTCTTTTTGGTTGAATTCTCATTACAAGCGAGTGCAAGAGAAGCGAAGAGGAGTAGGGCGATTTTTCTCATGAGTAATATTTTATTTAAAAATAATGCTAAAATATAAATGTGCAAGAAGATAAGATGTGTATTTGTTAGATCAACATTGATTTAACAGTCGATTGTTTAGTTCGAAACAACTTGTTTTGGCTTTCGTGTAACCAGGTAGACACCGCTAAACACCAGTATGGCTGCCAAGGTTTTGATTCCGTCCATTTGATCGTTCCCGGTTATAGAAGCATAAATGATGGCAATTAGTGGTTGTAAATACGTAAAGACCCCAATGGTTGTTGGGGGCACTTCTTTGAGTGCAAACATATTGAGCAGATAAGCAAAAAAGGTGGTGAATAGGACCACAAATCCCATGCGCCACAGAGCTTCCCATGGAAGATGCAACCAATCTACTTCAGTGAACTCTGTAATTGAAATGGGTAAATTCATTACGACCCCCAAAGGGAACATCCATTTCATTAATGTAATAGTATTGTATTTTAATGCCAAAGGTTTTACCATAACGAGATACACACCAAAACAAAATGCATTCCCAACCATTAGCGCATTTCCTAGCGGAATATTTGGTGCGTTGAAGGTGAAAGAATTTCCGTATAGAATCAAGGTAATGGCACCGGCAAAGCCTAGGGTAATACCGATGATTTTGAGGCGAGTAATCAATTCTTTTAGAAAAATAACAGAAAGAATTAAGACGATTACTGGGGTTAGGGTTACAATAACCGAACTATTGATGGGTGTAGAAAGACTCAAGCCCTTGATGAAAAGTTGCATATTGAAACACATGCCAAAGGCAGTGGCGATGAAAATACGTCCCCAATCAGATCGATCGACTTTCTCTTTTGGATAGAAAAAACCAATGGCCCAAAAAAGTATTGTTGCTCCAGTTACACGTAACAAGACTAACCCATTTGCACCTATATAATGGGGCATAATGACTTTGGCAATGGTATGATTTAAGCCATAAATTGAGGTAGCACCAAAGGCAGCCAGCAGGGCTAAAATTCGTTTATCCATCTATGGCAGCTTTGGCAGCTTCTATTGTTGCAGTTGTATTCCCAATAAAAAGTCTGTTGTTGTAGAGCAATACGGGGCGTTTTAAAAAAGTATAATGTGCTAACAGCAGGTCCTTGATTTTCTCTTCCGTTAGACTATTTTTATCTACTTCTTTCAGTTTTTGTGCTCGTTTGTTCAAAAGGGCTTCATAGGAAGCGGTATGTGCGTAGAGCGAAGAAAGATCCGTTTCAGACAAGGGTGTTTTTTTGATGTCAATTAGGTCAATAGAGGAGGGGAGTTCTAGCGTTTTCATGATTCGTTTGCAGGTATCGCAACTGCTTAAATAGTAGAATTTGTCCATCGGTTTTTCCTTTGACACAAAGTAAATCAAATTTGAGCAAAGCAAAGAGAAATCAAGGGAATCTCTTACCTTTGTTTTTTGTAACTCAACAGAAATTATGGAGAAGAAATTACGTTTCAATAGCGCAACCATTCACGGAGGACAATCCCCAGACCCAGCCTATGGTGCTGTGATGCCTCCCATTTATCAAACCTCTACCTATGCCCAAACAACCCCTGGTGGACATAAAGGATTTGAATACAGTAGAACCCACAATCCAACTCGACAAGCCTTGGAAAAATCCTTGGCCAGTATAGAAAATGGAAAACATGGTTTGGCCTTTGCTTCGGGCCTTGCGGCCATGGATGCAGTCATGAAATTACTCCAACCAGGAGATGAGGTTATTTCTACCAACGATTTATATGGTGGATCGTACCGCCTTTTCACCAAGATATTTGAAGGTTTTGGTTTGAAATTTCATTTTGTTGGTATGAATGATGTAGCCAAAGTTGAAGCGGCAATCAATGAAAACACCAAACTCATTTGGGTAGAAACTCCCACCAACCCCATGATGAATGTGGTTGATATTGCTGCCATTGCAGCAATCACTAAAAAGCTAGACCTTTTGTTGGCTGTTGACAATACCTTTGCTTCTCCCTATTTACAGCAACCGTTGAATTTTGGGGCGGATATCGTGATGCACTCTGCCACCAAATACCTTGGTGGGCATTCCGATGTTGTCTTAGGTTCTTTGGTGGTCAATGATGATGACCTGCAAGAACGTCTTTCGTTTATCCAAAATGCCAGTGGAGCAGTTCCAGGACCTATGGATAGTTTTTTGACGTTACGTGGAATTAAAACCCTTCATGTACGCATGCAACGTCATTGTGAAAATGGACGCGCAGTAGCCGAATATTTGGCCGCACACCCAAAAATTGAAAAAGTATATTGGCCAGGTTTTCACACCCACCCAAACCACGAAGTAGCTAAAAAACAAATGAATGATTTTGGCGGAATGCTTTCGTTTATCCCCGTTGGAGCCGACCACAAAGCGGCCATTAAAATCATCGAAAACTTAAAGATGTTTACCCTAGCTGAATCACTTGGAGGAGTTGAAAGTTTAGCAGGCCATCCTGCTTCCATGACCCATGCTTCTATTCCAAAAGAAGAACGCGAAAAAAGCGGTGTGGTAGACGCTTTAATTCGTTTAAGCGTAGGGATAGAAGATGTAAACGATTTGATCGAAGACCTTGAGCAAGCCATTGGTTAGAAAGGTACTATCTTTGTTATAGAATAAAACGTATGCAACTGCCAAAAGGAAAGAAGGTTTACTTCGCTTCAGATAATCATTTAGGTGCGCCCACCCTAGCGGAGAGCGCTCCTCGTGAGCGTTTTTTTGTTCAATGGCTAGATGAAATAAAAGAAGATGTAGGTGTACTCTTTCTCTTGGGAGACCTTTTTGATTTTTGGTTTGAATACAAAACAGTCGTTCCCAAAGGCTTTGTTCGTGTATTGGGAAAACTAGCTGAATTAGCTGATGCAGGAATACCCATCCACTTTTTTGTGGGAAACCACGACATGTGGATGTTGGATTATCTCGAAAAAGAAATTGGGATTAAGGTGCATTATGAACCCAAAGAATTTACCTTCAACAAGAAAACCTTCTTTATTGGACATGGCGACGGACTAGGTCCAAACGACAAAGGCTATAAACGCATGAAAAAGTTGTTCACTAGTCGCTTTTTTCAGTGGTGTTTTCGTTGGTTGCATCCCGATATTGGGATGCGCTTAGGTCATTATTTGTCAGTAAAAAATAAACTGATTTCTGGAGAAGAAGACGCCGTTTTTCTTGGTGAAGAAAACGAATGGTTGGTGCACTACGCCAACCGCAAACAAAAAGAAAAAGAACGCGATTACTATGTTTTTGGGCACAGACACATACCCTTAGATATTTCCATTAAACCAAACGCTCATTATATCAATTTAGGCGATTGGATTAGCCATTATACTTATGGTGTTTTTGATGGAAAACAATTGAAACTTAATACGTGGAAACCCGCCTAATTCATGCTTGAAAAAAAAACCTTAACGGTTGAGAATACAGTTATTGTAGGAATCATTAATTCCCAGCAAAATGAAGATCAGTCCAAAGAATACTTGGATGAATTGGAATTTTTAGCCCACACTGCTGGCGGAGAAGTGATCAAACGATTTACCCAAAAAATTAGTCTACCCAACCCAAAAACTTTTATTGGAAGTGGAAAATTAATTGAAGTGGAGGAATTTGTTACTGCCAACGATGTGTCGACCGTTGTTTTTGACGATGAACTGACCCCTGCACAACAAAATAATATAGAAAAAGTATTACGCTGTAAAGTGCTGGATCGTACAGGTTTAATCCTAGATATTTTTGCCCAACGGGCGCAAACAAGTTATGCGCGTACACAAGTTGAGTTGGCGCAGTACCAGTATTTACTTCCCCGTTTGAAAGGACTATGGACACACCTAGAACGTCAAAAAGGTGGAATTGGAATGCGTGGCCCTGGGGAAACAGAAATTGAAACGGACCGACGAATTGTACGTGATAAAATAACCCTACTCAAGAAAAAGTTAACCGTAATCGACAAGCAGATGGGTACCCAACGAGGGAACCGTGGAGCATTGGTTCGTGTAGCTTTAGTGGGTTATACCAATGTTGGAAAATCTACCCTGATGAACGTTCTTGCTAAGAGTGAAGTCTTTGCAGAGAACAAACTTTTTGCTACGCTAGACACCACCGTTCGAAAGGTAGTGATTGGCAACCTTCCTTTTTTATTGAGTGACACCGTTGGTTTTATCCGTAAACTACCGACCCAATTGGTGGAGTCCTTCAAGAGCACATTAGACGAAGTAATCGAAGCAGATTTATTGTTGCATGTGGTTGATATTGCTCACCCAACCTTTGAAGACCAAATTGCTTCCGTCAATTTAATTTTATCGGAGATAAAAAGTTTAGATAAACCTACTATTATGGTATTCAATAAGATTGATGCATATGAAGCAGAAACTATTGAGGAAGATGATTTAGTTACCGAGCGCACGTCAAAACACTTCACATTAGAAGAATGGGAAGAAACATGGATGGCAAAAATGAATGGGAATGCCTTATTTATTTCTGCCCTCAATAAGTCCAATCTTGATCACTTCAGAGAACGTGCTTATGCCGCCATTCGAGATATCCATATAACACGTTTTCCCTACAATCACTTTCTCTATCCAGAGGGATTGGAAGAATAGTCCAAATCACTTATCTTTAGCTAAATCCTACATTATGAAAAAGTTACTTTACATTCTTACAGCATTTGTTTTCGTCGCTTGCTCCAAAGACGACACAAATTCTGATATTTCCTTTAAAGCCGTTTTGGGTGTCGAGGAATCCATTTCTCCTTTTAACGGGGATGAGCTTTTCTATTCTGACGTTGCCTATGGAACCGGTACCCGAAATCAATTGGATATTCTTTTGCCAAAGGGAGGTAAACCCCATGGAGTTGTTTTGTTTTTCCATGGAGGAGGTTTTGTTTCTGGGAGTAAAGAAGATATCTATGCTGATGATTTACAAGAAACTCTTCAGGCCATTCTGGATCAAAATATTTCCGTGGTAAGTGCCAATTATACATTATTAACTACACCTGGAAACCAGGGAGTTATTTCCGCCTTAGAAGACGGTGCCAAGGTCATTAACTATATCCAATCGCAAATGTCTGCCCTCAACATTCCTTCCAATAAAATAATATTAGCAGGGGCATCTGCGGGAGCTGGAATTGCCCAGTGGAATGGTTTTCGTGAAGCGACCAACGGACAAGTACAGGGAGTGGTTGCTTTAGCAGCGCAAAGCACTTATGACCTCTATGAATGGGAGAATGTTTTTCCTGGCTTTTCCTTGGATGAATTGCGTCAGATGAGTGTGGCATTACAAATTCTTTTCACACAGTTTTATGGCGGGAGTGAACCCACTCAGGCAGCCTTAGACGCAGTAGATTACCGCGACTTTATGGACGCCAATGATCCTCCTGTATACTTGTATAATACAGCGGGAACCGAAGTGATCAATGCTGAAGGAGGATTGGATTTTGATGTACTGTATCACAGTATTCTCCACACCGACTATTTGCGTTTAAAGGCCATTGAAGTAGGACAAGAATTTTCTGGTGCTCATCAAGAAAGTCCTGATGCTTTTGTGCTTCGTGTGTTGAATTAGTCCTTTTTTTCTCCAAGAATAGTGTAAACCGGGAAATGGTCGGAATACCCCTCCAATGTATTTCCTCTAATAACAGTTCTAAACGGATAGCCTTGGTAACGACCTCTTAGCGTGCGTAATTTTGGGGGACTGTAGACGGCCGTTTTGAGTAGGAGCAGCGACGGATCATTGTACCAGTTGAGAGAGAAAAGCATTTGATCAAAAAGGTGCCAGCGGTCATTGTAAGCCAAACTTCCAACTCCTTTTTTTGCCATGGCTAGCATTGGATTATGCAATATTTTCTCTCCCTTCTTTTCCATAATCCATTGGAGACTCTTGTCTTTGGGATCATCATTGTAGTCCCCCATACTTATTATTTTGCCTTTTGGGTGTTTACGGGCGATTAAATCGGTAATCTTACGGTGCAGTTGTGCCGCCTTGAAACGTTGAGGTGCAGACCGTATCTTTCCGCCTCTGCGCGATGGCCAATGATTGACCAGTACAGTAAGATGGTGTTGATTTAAATATCCGCTGACCACTAGGATGTCGCGGGTTGTTCGTTCGTACCCTGTTTTGAGATCCACTAATTCAAGGGTAAAATCTTTTTCCATGCTTTGCCCTAAATTGGAAGAACTGCATTGAGATTTAAGCCCAACATATTTGGTCGCATTAAACGTTTTTATCCCTTTAAAATTAAGACTAGAATTAGAAGACCCTGTCTCGACTAAATCTTTTAACATGGTCAGGCCGCGCTCATAGTCCATCCCAACAAAAATTTCCATTTGCTTCTTCATCCAAAATAAAAAGAACGGCAGGCTACTGTCCATGGTCCAAACAACCTCGGTTCCTTTCGCTTTCTTTTTTAATGCAAAACGGGTAATGGCTTTTGATTTCCAAGGCTTTAAAAAATTAAGTGCCATGGTGACCGATTGATTTTCAACCTCTTCTTTAATTTTTAGGTTTCCAGCGCCAATAATTTCACCGTCCCATTCGTGGTATTTACCATCGGCAGCAACATTGAGTTGGGCATTAGGTTCTGCAATGACCCAAGGAGACCATTGTTCCCAGTTACTTAAATCATTGATAATTGGGTAAATTTTTTCTGGTGCTGCGTCAACATAAATTGACTTGATTACGTTCATTTTTGGCATAAGACAGGGGATTGTTTGTAGGTTAAATGTAAAAAAATTAATTGTATTTCAACTTGCGTAGAATCCGCTGACAATCTTTATAGGTCTGATATAGCATTTCTTCGCGTTGTTTCAAGTGACTTTTAGCCTCCTCCAAATAGGCCATTGCCTTTGGAATATCATTTAATGCGCACAACATATAGAGCGAACAAAGGTTAAACAAGTCGCTTTCTTCTTTAAGGGTGAAAGGACTTCTCTTTTTTAACTTTTCCAGCAAACGGTTATTCGCATTAAATAAATGAAGAAGTGTAACTCTGTCTAGTTGCGGAGGTACAAAAAGTAATTTGGTGTCAATGACGTAGCTACCGTTTTCATTGAATGAAATTTTCACTTCTTCTAAAGGATAATACTTGTATTCAGTGTTCAAGCCCAAACGAACATATTCGGTCAACGTAAAAGCATCGTCTGTGTAAGCAATCTCAACTTCATCAAAATTGGAATAAAATAATTTCACCTGTTCGTTGATGAGTTCAATGTCAACCCTTGAATAATAGGTTTTATCGTCTGTTTTTTTGGGTATTCCAGACCAACATACCACAAAGGTTTCTTTAAATACTTTGTAATTTGTAGATAAATCGTTGTGGTGATTTTGAATAAAATCGATTACGCCATCAAGGGTTAGGCTAATGTTGTTTTGCGCATGTTTCTCAATGCTTTCCACCTTCTGTTTATTTGAATTGATCAACGCACTTTCGAAATTTTTTGGGGTAGAAATACTTCCTTCACGAAAGAAAACAGCACCACCATAATATTTCCAAATATTCTTTCGCAAAGAAGTGATGTGCTTGATGGGACGAATGGTGACCAAGCCAACAACTTTTCCTGGTTGGAGATGTGGAAACGGAATGTTTTCATACAAGACCAAAGGAGGGTGGTCCATGTAAGCATTGATAAGGTTTTGGATTTTACTGTCGTCAAAAAAGTCGACACCAACAATGGCATTTGCTTTGTCTTCTATGCCAATAACGATATAGGAATTGTTGTTGGGATTAGAATTAGAAAGCGCACAAACGTGTTTTAAAAATTTGGCTTTTCCTTCTTTGGTCGACAGATTGAGTTTTAGCTTTTTGTCATAAAAGCTATTTTCATCATTATGGGATAAAAGTGCCTTGACCAAAAGTCGTTTGTTGATCATTTTTGGCGGTTAAGGACAGTTGCGTTGGCTTGATCTGTAGGTAGCAGTGTAATGTCGGCAATGGTTACATGAGGTGGAACACTCACCATATATCCAATGGCGTTGGCAACATCTTCTGCTTGTAAAGCATTGATCGTGGCATAAACATTTTTCGACCGCGTTTCATCGCCTTTAAAGCGTACCATCGAGAATTCTGTTTCAACCAATCCTGGGTGAATAGCACCAACGCGAATTCCATAGGGGTTTAAATCAATGCGCAATCCTTGTGTAAAGGCATCTACAGCGAACTTGCTTGCACAGTACACATTTCCATTGGGATAGACCTCAAGTCCTGCAATCGAACCTAGGTTAATGATTTGTCCGGCTTTGCGTTCAATCATTTGGGGAAGAATGGCCTTGGTAACATACATTACTCCTTTTACATTTCCGTCAATCATGGCGTCCCAATCATCGAGATCGGCTGTTTGAACGGGGTCTAAACCATGCGCATTTCCGGCGTTGTTGATTAGGACATCTATTTGTTTCCAGTTCGCGGGTAACGATTCAATTGCTCTAAAAACAGCCGTGCGGTCACGAACATCAAAATTCAGGAGATGAACTTCTGTGTTGAGTGAATCTTTTAGTTGATCCAAACGTTCTTGTCGTCGTCCGCATAAAATGAGTCGAGCGCCATCTTTGGCAAATAATTCTGCTGTTGCTTTTCCAATCCCGCTACTAGCTCCTGTGATAAGTATAGTCGTATTTTTCATATAAATTGTTTAGGGAACTCTTTCTCCCTTTTGTGCTTCTAGTAATAAAAACCAATCTTGAATATCGAGTTTAACATTGGATGTTTCTTTGGCTGCCTTTAGACGATCAATACGTGTGGTGCCCACTACTGGGTGAATTCTTGCGGGGTGTTGAAGTAGCCATGCCAAGAGTAATTGATCTTCGGTTAAGGTATATTTTTGGACGAGGCTAGAGAGAAGTTCTTTCACTCGTTTTCCAGTGCTATTTCCCTCTTTAAAAAAGTTTCCCAATGGACTCCAGGCCATGGTGCCAACCGCATGGGTTTGATGGTAATCGAGTGTGCCATCAAACATTGAACTGCTTTGCAAAAGGGAACATTCGATTTGATTCCAATGAAGACTTACTTCTTTTTGCAAGAGTTGCAATTGACTTGGACTAAAGTTTGATGCACCAAACGACTTCACCTTTCCCTCTTTTGAGAGTGTTTCAAATGCTGCAGCAATTTCGTTTACATCCATTAAAGGACTTGGACGATGCAATAATAGAACGTCTAAACAGTCAGTTTGAAGGTTTTTAAGGGAATTTTCTACTGACGCAATGATGTGTTTTTTGCTGTAGTCATAATGTTTCACGGCCAGTGGTCGGGCTTCACTGGGGTATTGAATCCCGCATTTGCTAATATGGGTTACCTGCTCACGAGGAATATTGCTCGCAACAAAACCTTTCCCAAAGGCTTGCTCGGTGGTGTAGCCTCCATAAATGTCCGCATGATCAAAGCAGGTTAATCCAATTTCTATGCAATCTTCAATCAATTGAGCGATTTCAGCCGTAGAGAAATTCCTCCCCCAGATCCCCCAAGTCATCGTTCCAACAATTATTCTGTCCATTTCATGCAGTTAAGTTAAAAAAGTCCACTAAATTTAGTGTGGAAGTAAAGATGCACATCCCTTGTAAAATAACAACTTTTAACCAATTATTAACAAGCTATGGCAAAAAAAATCGACAAATTTGTCTTCTGATAAAAAACTATAAGTATGAGCACCCAGACAGGTATAGATATCAAAGAAATTAATGAAAAAATTGAAAAGGAAAGCGCTTTTGTAGATTTGCTTACCCTTGAAATGAACAAGGTCATTGTGGGACAGAAACACATGATTGAACGTTTGTTAATTGGCCTCATTGGCCGCGGACACATTCTTTTAGAAGGAGTTCCTGGGTTAGCGAAGACTTTGGCGATTAATACCCTTAGTCAGGCTGTAAAAGGAAGCTTTAGCCGGATTCAATTTACACCAGATCTTCTTCCGGCCGATGTTGTTGGAACCATGATTTACAACATCAAGGAAAATGATTTTTCTATAAAGAAGGGACCTATTTTTGCCAACTTTGTTCTGGCAGATGAGATTAACCGCGCACCTGCGAAAGTGCAATCGGCATTGCTCGAAGCCATGCAAGAAAAGCAAGTAACCATTGGTGACACCACCTTTAAATTGCAGCAACCTTTCTTGGTTATGGCCACGCAAAACCCGGTTGAGCAAGAAGGAACCTATCCTTTGCCCGAAGCGCAAGTAGACCGTTTTATGCTAAAAACTGTAATTGATTATCCAAAATTGGCCGATGAGCAACTCATTGTTCGACAGAACTTGCAGGCATCCTACGAAAAGGTAAACCCTGTCGTGTCGACCAAGCAAATTCTTAGTGCTCAAGATGCTGTTCGCGAGGTTTATATGGATGAAAAAATTGAACGCTATATTTTAGATTTAATCTTTGCAACCCGTTACCCTGAGAATTATCAATTGGATAAAATAAAACCGTTAATTAGTTTTGGCGCTTCTCCAAGGGGGAGTATTAATCTTGCTACTGCGGCAAAATGTTATGCCTTCCTCAAGCATCGTGGATATGTCATCCCAGAAGATGTACGTGCTGTAATTTACGATGTATTGCGCCATAGAATTGGCTTGACCTATGAGGCTGAAGCAGAAAACATCACGTCAGAAGATTTGATTTCACAGATCATTAACCATGTAGAGGTACCTTAATCATCCAAACACCCAGGCGTAAATTCCACTATGGATACCAAAGAGTTACTTAAAAAAGTTCGAAAGATTGAAATTAAAACCCGACGACTGAGCGATCATGTCTTTGGGGGGGAATACCATAGCACGTTTAAGGGACGTGGAATGACGTTTAGTGAAGTGCGTCAATACCAATTTGGAGATGATGTACGTGCGATCGATTGGAATGTTACAGCACGCTACAACGAACCTTTTGTTAAGGTCTTTGAAGAGGAACGAGAACTCACATTGATGTTGATGGTTGATGTGAGTGGATCAGAATTTTTTGGTACCACACAACAATTTAAGCGTGATATTTTGACAGAAATTGCCGCCACCCTATCTTTTTCTGCTCTTCAAAATAACGATAAAGTAGGCTTGCTGCTTTTTTCAGATCAAGTAGAATTATTTATTCCTCCTAAAAAGGGGCGTTCCCATATTTTGCGCATCATTCGTGAATTATTGGAATTTGAGCCCAAAAGTAAAGCTACAGATATTTCCAGTGCGCTCGCTTTTTTATCGGGTGTCTTAAAAAAGAAAGCCATCTTATTTATTCTCTCAGATTTTATGGATGAAGGCTACGAAAAGACCTTACGAATTGCAGCAAGAAAGCACGATTTGACAGGCATTCGCGTGTATGATAAATTGGAAGAAGAAATGCCAAATCTTGGAATAGTTCCCATGGTTGATAGCGAAACACAGGCCATTCAATGGGTCAACACGAGCTCAAAGAAAGTTCGTCAACAATATGCTTCTTATAACATAAAACGTAAAGAAAACTTTAAAAACACCTTTAAAATGAATGGCGCTGGAGCCATAGATTGTCGGTTAGATGAGAGTTATGTGAAAAAATTATTGGGTTATTTTAAAGCAAGAATATAGCGCATGAAAAGCAATTGGTTGATATATATTACGTTTGTTTTCTTCTGTTTTTCGACAGGTGTTTTCGGGCAGCTAAATGCTGAGGTTGCTACTGCTGTGGACTCTACTCAAGTACGAATAGGAGAACAAATCAATCTCACCCTTCAAGTAAAAACCGATTCGCTATCCATGGTCGAATTTTCTCCTGAACCGCTTTTCCTTCCGTTCGAAATCTTAGGAGAATCACCCATTGATACCCTACGTGCACAACAACATTATCTCTACACTAAGCGTTATGCGTTGATCCAGTTTGACTCTGGTAATTATTGGATTCCGCCTCAAAAAATTGTTGTAGATGGTTTTTCAAGCTTTTCTGATTCTGTGGCCATTCGCGTTGCTTCGGTCAAGGTAGATACTTTGCAACAGCCCTTGTATGACATCAAGCCAATCCAATTGGTTGAACGGAATTATACGCAAATAATACAGCAGTATATGCTAGGCGTTTTCTTTATCCTCCTACTTTTCGCATTGTATTATCTGAATAAACAATACAAAAAGAAGAAAGAAGCCTTGCTAGAAGTAGTCCCTCCTTTTGACCGCGCGTTGAATGAGTTAAAAGCGTTGGAGAAAGAAACCCCAACGGCACAAGAAGAGTACAAGATGTATTATTCTAAATTGACCGATGTGGTTCGCCGTTACCTAGAAGAAGAGGCCTCTATTGATGCCTTGGAAAGCACCTCTGATGAATTGTTAGAAAAACTTGAGTTGCGAAAAGATGCTGGTACGCTCGATCTTAACCTTGAAACGCTTAACAACTTAAAACGTGTCTTACAAAATGCAGACTTAGTTAAGTTTGCTCGCTCAGCGCCAGAATTGGGTATTGCAACCACCGATCGTGCCATGGTGGAGCAAGTCGTTATTGAAACAAACGAAGCCTTGCCTGAACCTACCCTTGAAGAATTGGAAGCCACGGCAGCTTTCCAGCGTGAATTAGAACGAAAACGACGAATTCAGAAAGTACAATTGATAGGAATTTCTTCCTTAGCGGTAATCGTGATTGTTACCATTGCTGCCATTACTTACTATGGCTTTACGCCATTAAAAGACACTATCTTCCGTTATCCAACCAAAGTATTGTTAGACAATTCTTGGATAAAGAGTCACTATGGCTCACCGCCAATTTCAATTCAAACTCCCACGGTTCTATTGCGTGATATTAGCTCAACCCCGCAAAAAGTAGTTTATGCTGCGGGAGATCCCTTCAATGATTTTTATACCCAGCTAAGTTTTGAAAAACGAGCAACTCAAGACAAGAAAGAGTTGAGCGAAGAAGAACAAGAGACTATAGCGCGTGAACTTCTGGAAGCAGCAGTCACCGCCTATGAAGAAAAAGGGGCTGTCAATTTATTGGTGCAAAATGACAATTTCACCACAGCCGATGGAACAACTGCTTTACGTTTATATGGCACCTTGGATTTACCCAACGGAGAAGAAAGTACCCGCTGCCGTTTTGTGAGTATCATTTTTCCTTTCGAGAATGGAACAACAGAAATACAGTTACTTTTCGCCAAAGACGATCGCTATGGTGAAACAATAGAAGAAAGAATACTCGAATCAATAGAAATAATAAAAGAATTATAAGTGTTTAGTGATATTCAATTTGCCAATCCTGAATACCTGTGGGGCTTTCTCCTTCTCCTGCCGCTAGGGGTGTGGTATGGATTTAAACGAAAACAGCAGCAGGCACGATTAACACTGTCTTCCCTAGAGGGTTTTAAAGGAACACCTTCCTTATTGGTGAAACTGTTTCCATTGCTTTTTGTTTTTAGAATACTGGCCATGTCCTTTATCCTTTTGGCCATTGCTCGACCACAAACGGTCGATGTTTCTACGCGAACTAAAACCAACAAGGGTATTGATATTGTGATGGCAATAGATGTTTCTTCTAGCATGCTGGCGCAAGACCTCAAGCCGAATCGTTTGGCTGCCCTAAAAAATGTTGCGGGTGATTTCATCAATCAACGACGAAGTGATCGAATAGGTTTAGTTATTTATGCTGGAGAAAGTTATACCAAAACCCCCATAACCAGCGATAAGCGAATTGTTCAAAATGCGATGAATGAAATTCGTTATGATGGGGTAATTAATGATGGAACCGCCATTGGAATGGGGCTTGCCACTGCGGTTAACCGATTAAAAGATAGCCGCGCTAAAAGCAAAGTTATCATTCTGTTGACCGATGGAGTTAACAACGCAGGTTTTATTGACCCCAAAATTGCAGCAGAGTTAGCGGTTGAATTTCAGATTAAAACCTATACCATTGGCTTGGGTAGTAATGGAAATGCACGTGCACCAATTGGAATTTTACCCAATGGAAAATTTCAGTACGGAATCACTAAAGTTGAAATTGACGAAGAACTGTTGCAGTCGATTGCCGATGCTACGGGAGGGCTTTATTTTCGTGCCACCGATAATTCTAGTTTGGAAGAAATTTACGCTGAAATCAATAAATTAGAAAAAACAGAAATAGAAGAATTTAAGTATTACAATTACCAAGAAAAATATCGGCTTTTGGTTTTGATCGCCATGGCCTTTCTTTTCTTAGAATGGATTTTGAAGAACACCCTTTACAGAAGTTTTATATAGATGTATCAACTCGACGAGACTGCTTATTTTTATGCCTTTGCCCTGTTACCCATTCTTTGGTTGGGCTATTTGTGGGTGAGCAATTGGAAGAAAAAAACCCAGGCGAGCTTTTCTTCTTCGCCACTATTGGATGTTTTAAGTCCCAATCGATCTCGCTTTAAGCCTTTCCTGAAACTGGTAATAGTGACTTTAGGATTTAGTTGTTTTATAATTGCTTTGGTCAACCCAAAAATTGGAACACAATTGGAAACAGTTAAGCGAGAAGGTGTTGATATTGTCTTTGCAATAGATGTGTCTAAAAGCATGCTAGCCGAAGACATTGCTCCAAACCGCTTGGAGAAAGCAAAACGTTTGGTGTCTGCTTTGTTAAACGATCTTGCCAGTGACCGAGTTGGTATTATTGCCTATGCTGCTCAAGCAGTTCCTCAGTTACCTATAACGACCGATTATGGCGCGGCTAAAATGTTCCTTCAAGCCCTTAACACAGACATGCTATCTTCTCAGGGAACGGCCATCGATGCAGCTATTGATCTTGCCGCTACCTTTTTCGATGATGAAGAACAAACCAATCGTGTGGTCTTTATTTTATCCGATGGTGAAGATCATTCAGAAGAAGGAACCATTGATGCTGCCCAACGCGCTAACGCACTAGGGATTAAAATATTCACCCTTGGTGTGGGAACAGAGAAAGGGGCGCCCATTCCTATAAAACGAAATGGTGTAGTAGAGCGTTATAAGAAAGACGAAAACGAACAAGTAGTCATAACCAAGCGCAATCCTTCCGTTTTAGAATCCATAGCTTCCACCACCGATGCTGCCTATTTGGATGGAAACGATACCCAAGCTGTCTTGACTTTTGTACGCGAAGAGCTTAAGCAAATGGAAAAAAAAGAATTTGAGGCCAAAAAATTTGTGAGCTATAAAGATCGCTTTCAGCCTTTTTTGATTGCAGGATTCCTCTTATTTTTGATTGATATACTTCTCTTGGAAACGCGAACAAAATGGGTAGAGCGCTTAAATTTGTTTAATGAAAAAGAAACCCCATCCCAATGAAAAAGACACTCACTTTAGTTTTTTTTTATGTTGCCACTCTAAGCGGTATTGCGCAGGAGGAAAAAGAAACAAACTTAATAGCTGATGGAAATGAGCTGCATCAAGAAGAAGCCTATGCCCAAGCAGAAGGTGAATATAGAAAAGCTTTGTCCATCAATAGTATAAACCCCAAAGCGCAACACAATTTGGGAAATGCCTTGTATCGTTCCAAAGACTTTGATCAAGCCAATCAGCGGTTTTTTGAAACCCAAAAAAACAGTTTAAATAAAGCCGATAAGCACCTGGCTTTTCACAATATGGGCAATGGTTTCATGCAGCAAAAAACTTATGAAAAAGCTGTAGAAGCCTATAAAAATGCCCTGCGTAACAATCCAACAGACGAGGAGACACGCTATAATTTTGCTTTAGCAAAAGAGTTACTCGAAAAGCAAAAAGAGGAAGAAGAGCAGCAAGACCAAGACCAAGACCAAGATCAAGACCAGCAAGACGATCAAGAAAAGAAGGAAGACGATTCGGAAGGCGATAAAAAAGAAAAGCCCTCTGACGAAGGAGAGGATGGTGACGAGAAAGAAGACAAAAAGGACCAAGAGGAGAAAGACGACAAAGGGAAGGACGATAAAGAAAAAGACGATCCTAAAAAGCCAAAAGAGAACAAAAAAGAAGGAGATCAAAAGCAACCCCCACCGCCAAGAAAACCGGGCCAAATATCTCCTGAACAAGTAAAAAGTCTTCTTGAAGCAATGAACCAACAAGAGAAAAATGTTCAAGACAAGGTAAATGCTGAAAAAGTGCAAGGCGTGCCTGTTAAAACAAAAAAGGACTGGTAAGAAAAATGAAGCAACTTTTATTCTTTTTTAGTATTGTTTGTGTTAGTTTATTTTCTGTAGAAATGACTGCACAAGTACGTTTTGAAACTAAGTTGAGTAAAAACAGACTCGGTCTCAATGAGCGTCTTAGGGTAAGTTTTGAGATGAATCAGAATGGAGACAATTTTATTCCCCCCACCTTCGATGGTTTTTCTGTCATTGGAGGACCAAATCAGTCGGTAAGTAATAGTTGGGTGAATGGTGTACGCAGTTTTTCAAAAACCTACACCTACTTTGTTACTCCAAGCAGGAAGGGGAAACTGACCATTGGTCAAGCCTCTATTGAAATTGAGGGAGAAGTCTATAAAACCAGTCCAAAACAAGTAGAGGTTACCGAAGCCGTAAACAATCCCAATAGCCCCCAAGCACGCGCTACAGCTATTGCAGATGACAACCTTCATTTGGTTGCTGAAATTTCAAAGTCTAAACCCTACTTAAACGAAGCAGTCACAGTAATATATAAACTGTACTTTTCTTCTGAAATAAGTGTCTCCAATGTCAATGAGGTAGAAATGCCCAAGTACAGTGATTTTTGGAGTCATTTAATTCCCATTCCGAAACTAGAAATCAAACGCGGGGAATACAAAGGAGAAGTTTATAACTACGTTACATGGCGTAAGGCAGTTCTTTATCCGCAAAAAGCAGGGAAATTAACCCTTGAGCCCCTTACACTGAACGTGTCTGTTGATGTTCCTACCAATCGACGCGACTTTTTTGGCAATCGAGTTTATCAAAAAACGCCCAAAGTAATTACAGCAGGAAGACGATCAATCAACGTACGCCCTTTACCTGAAGCAGGGAAACCAGCCAACTTTGAAGGTGCTGTAGGTGCATTTGATTTAACGGTGAAATTCAACAAAACTGCCCTCAAGTCGTCGGAATCTTTTCAAGCCACAGTAAAAGTTTCAGGACGCGGAAATTTGAAATTATTTTCGTTGCCAAAGCTCAGTGCACCTAGTTCTCTTGAAGTTTATGAACCCGAACACAAGGAGAGTATTAAAACTAATTTATTGGGAATGCAAGGGAGTATAGAAGACACCTATACAATTGTTCCGCAGTACCAAGGAAATTACCCTATTCCACCGCTCACCTTCAGTTATTTTGATCCTGTAAAAGAGAGTTATGTTTCTTTGAACTCAAAAGAAGCTTTGATCGATGTTTTTGAAGGCCCCGTCGCAGCCAATCCCTCGCAACAAGGAAATCCAATAAAACAGGCTCCTTTGATCAACGAAAACTATTTTGATTTTATAAAGTTAGAAACCTCTTTAATTCCTTTTGAAAGAGAAGTGCTCTATCGCTCCACGCGTTTTTGGCTACTTTTATTCAGTCCTTATTTGTTGTATTTTCTGGTTTCATTCTTAAAAAGAAGGAATGAAAGTAAAGTAATTAACCCAGTAACTGCACGTCAGAAACACGCCAATCGTTTGGCTAAAAAATACTTGAGTTCGGCCAAGAAAGCTTTGGGAGAAAAAGAGCGTTTTTATGATGCTCTAGAACGAGCATTACACAATTATTTAAAAGCCAAACTGTCCATTGAAACGTCAGAGTTTTCAAAAGAACGAATTGTAAGCTTGTTAAAAGAAAAGAACAGTCAGACGAGTAGTATAAGCGCTTTTGTTTCCATTTTAGAGAAATGTGAAGCTGCGCGTTATGCCCCCAGTTCAAACGTAACTATGCAGGAAGACTTTGATCTTGCTGTTGAAACCATTGCTGTATTAGATCGAGAAATATGAAAATATACATCTACCTTTTTATTGTATTGATCTTCCCTTTAACGAATTTGTTGGGACAGAGTAACACTGCTGTATTTGAACAAGCCAATGCAGCCTATAATGGAGGAAACTATATTTTAGCCATTGAGAAATATGAAGCTATATTGAGCGACGAACTGCACAGTGCTGAAGTCTATTTTAACTTGGGAAATGCGCATTATCGTTTGGGAAATGTTGCAGAGAGTGTCTACTACTTCGAACAAGCCAAACGCTTAAACCCTTCCGACAAAACTATTTTGAACAATAGTCGTTTTGCCAATAATATGACCCAAGATGCCATTGATGAATTGCCAGAAACACAAGTTGACCTCTTTCAACAAAAAATAGTAGCGTTTTTCAGCCTTGAACAATGGGCGATTCTCACCCTCGTATTGGCTTGGCTGGGTGCCTTACTGTTTTTCATGTATCGTTTGAGTAATCACATACAATTCAAGCGATTATTTTTTTCATTGGCTATTGTTTTTGTCTTAACAACGCTGGTGAGTTTAGGGCTAACTCAACACAAACAAGCCTTAAATTCAATTCAAAAAGCAGTAATATTTGAACGCGAAATAGAAATTTGGGGAGAGCCAAACAATCGTGCAGACGTTCTTTTTTTATTGCATGAAGGAACTGTTGTTGAGGTGGTAGATGCCCTCGAGGGATGGTCAAAAATTCAATTGGCTAACGGCTCTGAAGGTTGGATTCAAAATAGTGGAATCAAGCAGCTAAATTAGCTCTTGCGGTAGTAAATCTTTTCTGTCGAGCAACCATTCAAAGAGTGCTTCTCCAAATGTTTTAATGGGTTGGTATAAAAACGATTCGTCCAAAATTGCTGTATCAACATATTGAAAAAGAAAAGAAAATTGATCCACCATCAGGAGTATAGCACTAAGTATTAAGGCGAATTTTGCCCCGCCAAATACAGCGCCAAAAATTCGATTAATACTCCCCAAAGCCACCATTTTAATTACTTTGGTTAAAAAACGAGCGAGTAGATTGATCAAGACAATAATGACAATAAAGATGATAGCGAAGACGACTCCTGCGGGAGGGATTGTGTCAAAATCAAAAAAAGTGGTCAATAAATTACTTACGGTAGACGCAAGAAGAAGTGCACCAACTATTCCAGCTATCAAAGCGAGTAAAGAAGCCGCTTCAATAATTAGCCCTTTAAAGAAGCCTTTTACTGCTCCATAGAGAATAAGTCCACCAAGAATAATGTCTAGATAATTCACAGGTTAAATATACCATTTTTCTTTGCTTTCATTCTGCCAAAGGAATCGGTATATTTGTATCATGGAAACTACTTCACGCGACCAACTACTCAAGAACCGATGGAACTCTGTCTTAGATTTCCTGACAGAAAAATTCTCTGAAACAGAAACGATAGACATCGAAGGTGTGCTCTATTTGGTCGGTCTTCAAGAATTAGGGAAAATACACCAGCGTTTTAAAAAAGACGATAATGTAAATATAATTCACATTGGGATTTGTACAGTTTTAGAGCCTTTTGGTTATTACAGTTTTGATTTTTATGACGATGATGGTTGGCCACATTTTAAATTATTGGAAGAACTCCCGGTTTTAAAACCCGGAGAACAATCGGTACTAATGAAAGAAGCTATCGTGGATTACTTCCTCGAAAAAGAAGTAATTCAATAGGATATTTATTACTTTTACGCCCATGATTGACAAGGTTAAAGCGCATTTAGAAGAGGTGAACCAGTTCACCGCTACATCTCAAGAAGCCATAGAAGAATTTAGGATTAAGTATGCCGGAAAAAAAGGTATATTGAATGAACTCTTTGCTGCTTTTCGTGAAGTTAAAAACGAAGAAAAGAAAGCCTACGGACAAGTGTTGAATGAGCTCAAAACCGCTGTTTCAGAAAAAGTTGAGGCATTGAAATCGGATCAAAACTCTGGGAATAGCTCAAATCATGGCCTTGATTTAAGCCGCCCTGGTTATCCAGTAAACCTAGGATCTCAGCATCCGTTGACTTTGGTTAAAAATCGTATCATTGAAATATTCAATCAAATTGGTTACAATATTTCTGAAGGTCCAGAGATTGAGGATGATTGGCACAATTTCACTGCTTTAAATTTACCCGAATATCACCCAGCACGTGACATGCAGGATACGTTTTTCATACAAACAGATCCAGATATTTTATTGCGAACACATACATCATCAGTGCAAGTTCGCTACATGGAAAATAACACACCACCCATTAGAACCATATCGCCGGGACGTGTTTTTCGCAACGAGGCTATTTCTGCTCGGGCACATTGTATTTTCCACCAAGTAGAAGGACTGTACATCGATAAAGATGTTTCTTTTGCCGATTTGAAACAAACCTTACTTTATTTTACCAAAGCTCTTTTTGGGAAATCTAAAATTCGTTTGCGCCCGTCCTATTTTCCTTTTACCGAGCCTAGTGCAGAAGTCGACATCTATTGGGGTTTAGAAACCGAAGTAGATTACCGCATTACTAAAGGAACAGGATGGTTAGAAATTATGGGTTGTGGAATGGTTGACCCTAACGTATTGACCAATTGTGGAATTGATCCAAAAGAATACTCAGGTTTTGCTTTTGGAATGGGAATCGAGCGGATTGCCATGTTGCTTTATCAAGTAGGTGATATTCGCATGTTTTTCGAAAATGACCTTCGTTTTTTAGAGCAATTTAAATCGACCCTTTAATTTAATTTCTTGCTTAGTTTTTGGAAGGTTTTCTCGGGAGATTGTCCTTTGTACAAAACAGCATAAACTGCATCAATAATTGGGGTGCTTGTTTTGAAGTTAATGCTCAATAGTTTGGCAGATTTTGCCGCATAAAATCCTTCGGCAACCATATTCATTTCTGCTTGTGCTGCAGTAACGGTATAGCCTTTCCCAATAAAGTTTCCAAAGGTTCTATTGCGACTAAAAACAGAATAACCTGTGACAAGCAAATCACCCAAATAGGCCGAATTATTGATGTTGCGTTTTAGTTTGTGGACATTACGAATATAGCGTTTCATTTCCCGTATGGCATTGCTCATTAGAACGCTTTGAAAATTGTCTCCATAGCCTAAGCCGTGTGAAATTCCAGCTGCTATGGCATAGATGTTTTTCAGCATTGCAGCATATTCCGTCCCAATAATGTCATTGGAAACCGCTGTTCTAACGTAAGAGGTTTTGAGTAGCGCGGCAATAAATTCTGCTTTTTTAGTATCGGTACAGGCAATGGTTAAATAGGATAATTTGTCCATGGCTACTTCCTCAGCATGACTTGGTCCAGCGATCACAGCGATATTATC
>ENA-OQVM01000272-OQVM01000272.1-marine-metagenome-genome-assembly--contig:-NODE-272-length-85409-cov-50.875006_pt1 | contig 85409 bp, 80 predicted proteins | sample MGYA00237776_ERZ505498 | MGnify/ENA primary metagenome ERZ505498 (study PRJEB26159, sample SAMN06265151) | marine metagenome | isolation source: Helgoland LTER site | place: Germany:Helgoland, sampling... | reverse complement strand
AAACGTGAAAAAGAATTGGTGGTGACCCATTTGAATAAATTACGTGATGAAGTGAGCTACGACTCAAAGCTGAGCGCATTACAACTGGATATTCTGCGTGACCTTAAGCGTATTAATTATCACCTAACGTCAGTGGCCTACCCAATCCTTGAGAAGGCAGGCCAATTAAGAACTCGGATGCGCTCTGCAGAAAATTCAGAAGCCTCGGCACAAACACAACTTGTGTTTGGTGGAGGCACTAGCAATGAGTCATAAGTACAACCCCTTTGGATTAACATCGGGTTATATCCATAGGGCAATTAATAGATCAGGAAGCACCGATGTTACTGCGTAAAAAAAATATTGCCCAAATGAAAAATGAAACCTTTGACGTGGCTATTATCGGTGCGGGCATTAATGGTGCAGTGGCTGCCGCAGCGCTATCTGCCAAAGGCGTCAAAGTGGCCTTAATCGATAAAGGTGATTTTGCAGGTTTCACTAGTTCCAATTCCTCCAACCTAGCGTGGGGCGGGATTAAGTATTTAGAAAGTCATGAATACCGTTTGGTAAGCAAACTGTGTAAAAGCCGTAATTTGTTGATGGAGAGTTACCCCTCTACTGTTAAAGAAATTCGTTTTTTAACCTGCATTCAAAAAGGCTTTCGTTTCCCAACATTCTTTGTCTATTTGGGCACGCTTATTTATTGGTTATTTGGTCGTTTTTATACTCAGCGACCTCACTACTTAACACCCAACAAAATAAGTGCCATAGAACCTGTCATTAACACCAGCAATGCCCAAGGAGGCTTCGAATACTCCGATGCCTATCTGTTTGATAATGATTCGCGCTTTGTGTTTAACTTTATTCGCTCCAGTCTTGATAATGGCTGTGTAGCGGTTAACTATGTGTCTTCACAAGCGGCTGACTTTACAGGTAACCAGTGGCATATTACTGCACAAGATGAAATGAGTGGCGAAACCTTCCCTATACAAGCAAAAGTCTTAATTAATGCGGCAGGGCCCTTTGTTGATCAATATAATGAAACCACGGAGCAATCAACGGATCATCATCATGTGTTTTCTAAAGGCGTGCACTTAATTGTTGATCAAATTAGTGCCAGCCAAAAAGTGTTGGCTTTTTTTGCCAGTGATGGACGTTTGTTCTTCGTCATTCCCATGGGTCAAAAAACCTGTATTGGCACCACTGATACGCAGGTTGATTCGCCACTGAGCGAAGTGACTGATGGCGATCGTGATTTCATTTTAGATAACGTGAACCAATTGCTTAACTTGCCTAAGCCCTTAACTAAAGCTGATATTATTGCTGAGCGCTGTGGCGTGCGTCCCCTGGCTATTGAAGGGGGTAGTGGTGGGACCGCGGACTGGGTTAAGCTTTCACGGAAACACGCTATTGATGTTAATAAGGCCCAAAAATACATCAGTATTTTTGGTGGCAAGTTAACTGATTGCATCAATGTAGGTAATGAAGTGGCTGAGCTTGTCGAAAAATTCGGTATAACCCTGCGCACATCGCGTATGGCGTGGTATGGAGAATCCACTGACCGAACTAAACAACAGTTTTTTGAACAAGCTCGGGCTATTAAGCTTGATGCCATGACGTGGGAAAATTCAGCTGAGCCGCTATCAGAGCGCTTTTGGCGACGATATGGGGCTAATGCCATGGAACTTCTTGATGCCATTAAACTGGATGCAAGCCAAGCCGAGCTATTGATTGAAAGTGCGGAGTATACTCATTGTGAAATTGAATATGCGGCAAAGTATGAAATGATTACCAAGCTGGAAGATTTCTTACGTCGGCGATCAAAAATTTCTTTAGTAGTTCGCCAAGCAGATTTACTGGACGGCAAGGGCCTAAAAGAGGCTTGTGAGATATTATTTGGCAGTGAGGCAGAAGAAAAACTGCAAGAGTATATTAATAGTGTTGGTTGATGATGTTCTGAACTATAATGTTTTATCTCTAATTGATGGATCAGGTTATGGGTATATTAGACCAAGCCAAAAAACTGGGTGATAAAGTGAGCGAATCAGTCACTACCTTTAGCAGTGATGAGGTGATCGCCAATACAATTATTAAAGCCGTTGACAAGCAAGAAAAGGTCAATGCTTTGCTGCTACAAAAAGGCTCTAACTATCGGGTGAATAATATTGAGTTGGGTATGGGTATCCCGCCATCAGTAAGCTTTGGAGTGCGCTGTTTAAGTGAGTATGAGCAAACACATGCAACTGATTCAAGTGATGTGACAAACCTTGCTGATAACCTTGGTGACTGAAATACGCCTAAGCGTTGAAGCCATCGAAACCATTGAAGCAGCAAGATAATGCGTGGAATTTCATCTGGTTCGGCAATACTGTTTAAGAATTAGTGTCTTTTATGGGTTTAGAGTGTTTAACACGCAGGGTAATTATGGCCACACCTGCTAGAGCTAAGAGGCCACCTACAGCGATTTTAGGGGTTAAAATCTCGTCTAAAAATAAATATCCACCAACAACTGAAGCCACTGGCAAAAGCAGCAAGAATGGGATGACCATGTTGACATCGTACAAGCCTAATAGTCGGTACCACATGGCATAACCCAAAGCCGTCATCACCAAACCTAAATAGACAACGGCAGCCCAAGCTGCGGGTGAGGCTGTTATGATTTGATCTATTTGGTTATCTTCTAGCAAATATGAGGCAATGAAAAGCTGTGGTGCGGCAAAAACAGCGACACTGCTGATGAGGCTAAAACCCCCAGAAACCCCCATCATCTTGATCATAATTTGGCCCAATGACCAAGCAAAGCCGCCACCAATCACCATCAATACATAACGCATATTGTTAGCCAGTTTGGGCTCACCCACAATTAAAATTGCCCCACAAAAGGCTAAGCTAACTCCCACACCTTGACGTATGGTGAGTTTATCACCCAAGACTACCGCGGCCAGTAATATAGCAAAAGGTACTTCCAACTGAATTAATAAGGCTGCGGTTGAGGCATCTATGCCACTGACACCGGTAAACGTCAGGCTGTACTGAATGGCGGCACTGACGAATGCTATCCAAAATAACTTATTGAATAATTTTGGGTCTGGACGGAAAAACCATATCATGCAAAGTGCCGTGAGGGTGAACCTTAACGCCATCAGTAAGATGGGTGAAAAGTGTTCCATAGCGGCTTTGGCGATCACAAAACCCATGCCCCAAATAATGGCAACACTAATGGCAGAGAGAGTATCAAGAGGTTTCATGCAATGTTTCTAACTCGGTATAAGACGGCCTTTAGTTTAGCCTTCAATGGTTGTGTGAAGACTAGTTTATAAAAGCACCATCTAGGGGGATGAACTTTAGCCAGCATACAGCTTTCCACAACCCTATGGCCAGCTAATTTTAGTGCCAAAGGTCATGGCTTTAGAAGGTATCAAACAACCTTTTAACAGGTGTTAAAATCAGGGTTAGAGAGCGTTCTTTGAAGTGTCTTTCTAGGTGCAATCCATGGACAATCTGTGGCCAATTGATGGAAGGTAAATTTCAGACTATTACCATCAAAAAAAGGCGCCAGTTTGGGCTAAACACTGTAGAATCTCAAACAATGTTTACTCATTTTTAATTTAACACTTGTAGTGGAATCAACCAATGAAAATTATTCGATGGGTCTTGGGACAAATTATTTTAGTTTTGGACTTTTTAACCACGCCCAAATCAGTAGTGAGGGACACAGTAGCGCAAGCAAATCTTGATAACGCCATGGCAAAGATGTCGATGTATCAATTTAAGACCTGTCCTTTTTGCGTTAAAGTCCGCCGCGAATTAAAACGCCAGGCTTTGCACATCGAATTGCGGGATGCTAAAAATGATGTAGGCCATAAGGCAGCATTAGTGAACGAAGGTGGCCGTCATAAGGTCCCGTGCCTTAGAATTGAAAAGGCAGATGATTCGGTGCAATGGCTATATGAATCTACTGACATTATTGCGTACCTTAAAAAACTAGTGGGTGATGTTGAAACTGATAGTTTAAAAAATAACGATCAATCTATTGCTTAATTTTTGACGTTTTATTAGTGGGCCAATGGCAAAAACTCAAAGCTTTATTTTTGAGAGTAGCATTTTGCATCTTGCCTTTGTCTGGTAGTCTATCAAGCAACGGCAAGTTCTCTGCGCCTGATCAGATCTAATATGAATCACTGATGTTCATGCGCCTGCCCACTCTCTTTTTTGGGCCACTAAAGTACCCGCGAGAATAAACCCATTGGTCTTGGAATTACAAAATAATTGCGTTATTGTGTTTCTGGGTTGGTTAAGCAAAGTGGGGTTGAAGATGATGCCTAGAACATCTTTATTTGAGCATTGGCAAACTTTTGTGCCACTCATATGTGATCGGCTAGAACGCAGTAATAGTCCCCTCGCTAAGGTCATATCTGGCTTATTACCAGATCTAGCACAACGCTCTTTGGAATGGGGTGATGTGTCAAATTTAGTGCCATTATCAAATTCCATTAGCGCCATAAATGACCCCCACCTTCGGCAGGCCATCAACGCCATGGCCCCTTCTCTTGTTTGGATTAAACGTGGGTTCTTTACCTCGGGTAATACCATCAACCGCGCCTATGTAGAACTAGTGGGTCCCGACGGAATGCTTAAGCATGGGCAGTTTCGGTGTGGGTTATATTGGCAGTTAGCCCAAACCTACTATCCAAAGCATCGCCATAACGCCAATGAGCTTTATCACATCTTCAGTGGCAACGCCCTATGGCAGACGGGTGATGAAGATTTTATCCTGCGTGAGTCAGGTAGTAGTTTTGAGCACCTCAATGGCATTGATCATGCTACTCAAACCTTGGAACATGATATGTTAGCTTTTTGGGCTTGGAGAGGAGACTTAAGCTTCGATAGTTACACTATGGACTCAATAATCGCTTATTAAGGAACTAGATTAAAAGTCTATTAGCTATTCCGTGGGATCATAGCTTAGAAAGGAGGGTTTACCTTTATCATAGACTGCCCACTGCGACACCACCAACAGGGAGTGTGGCTGATAAAATTGTTGTGAGACTCTCTACTTCCTGCAAGAACAGGGCACCTAATAGCAAGGCGAAAACGGGCACTAATAATTGTGCTAGGGCGCCAACGGTAACTTCTAACTGAGGCAGAACCCAATACCATAACGCATAACCTAAAACCGACATTAGAACTCCAGATACTAATGCTAATGATACCCCCCTGTAAGTGATCAACCCATCGTGCAAGCATCAGCACTGACTTACAGTTAAAAAAAAGGGCCGGAATGACCCGACCCTCATGCGATTAAGTCAGAACTGACTTAATCACAGCAACTCCTTTAAATACTGTCTTGAGCACAGAAACAAGTTTTTGCTATCACGATGTCAGCACGAGAGCTACGTTCTTTGTATAAAGCAGTGACCTCAGCGAGTTCCTCAGGTGCATCGCCTCGGGCTTCAAGACAGAGTTTGAGACCCAATAAGCCCCACATATTGTCTTTCCAAAGTTTGATGTCAGCACGGTAGACGGCTTCTGCTTCTTTGATTTCGCCTTGTTCGTGAAGGAGTGCACCAAGGATGTGGCGCACAGGTTGCATCTGTCCCCAAGGCTCATTATAGGCGAGGTTGAGTGAGAGCTTGACACCGCGACGGAGATGGTCGAAGGCAGCAGTAAAGTCAGACGCTTGACCTTGAGCCTTGGCTAGGAATTGTTTGCGATATTCGATTTCCCCAGCCAAAATAGCCGCATTAACTAATAAAATACACGGGCCATCGCTTGGGTCTTGGTACATCAAGTTGTTGTGCAGTACTCGGCCGGCAAGTGCTGGATTTTGCAGTGCTTTATCGAAAAGAACCTGTTCTGCTTCTGCCTCTGCGACCATGCCTTTGGAGGCATAGGCTACACCTCGAGCGTAGTGTTGAGTTGCAATAGTGGAAGCGAAAACATCCCCATCAGAATACATCGGTTCAGCAATTATTTTATCCCACATGCCGAATCGAATCATCACGTGCAAAGGCATGGCGACATAAGATTCAAGGAAGATTGCGCCCATTGGTATGATTCCAGCAAGCATAAATTGAACACCTGAATTCTCATCTCCTGCAGGATTGGCCGCCGCTGCCTTTCGAGCATATTTCATCGCGGTTTCATATTTTCCTTCAAACATGGCACACCAGATCACGAAGTGGTGGTTATGCATTCTGTAAAATTTGTAAAACTGTGATTCGTTACCAGTGAGTTCAACATATTTATCATCGGCTGCTACAGCGTCAATGTTACAGTCCATAGCCTCTTTCCATTGCCCAACCCAAGCATCGATATGAGATGGCATGTGTACAAGGTGACCCATACTAGGCATGGCGGTGCGCAGCACATCAGCTGCAGGTAATGCTCGTTCTGGAAATGGAGATAGTTCCAAGCAGTGACAATACAAGTGGCACAATGCAATGTGTTGCTTGGCGCCACTGATATTCTCAAAGGCATCTTCCATAACCTTAACGCAAAGCAGTGTGTTGTTATCCAACGGAGTGATTTCACCAGTCTCAGTGTTCTTGTTCCACAGTTGCCATGCATTGAGATTCATAAGAGCCTCAACATAAATTGCAGCAACGTCCAAGTTGCCCTTATATTTTAAGTAAAGAGGAGCCATCGCTTTTGCAAATGCAATATTGAGTTCTGGACTGTTACCCATATTGAGCACTGAAGGGTCCGCTGCATCACGTGCTTCTTCAGAGTGGCGCTCGGCTAATGCATCGATAAGATCCTGTTCCAATGCGGTGCAACCGGCTTTGAGAGAAATTGCTTGTTGAATTGGGTCGTAGCCCGAACCCAAACCAGGCGTCCAGTTGTAGTTTGAGGAGACACAGTATGCAATACCCCACCAAGCCATTGCGCAGGTTGGGTCGAGTTCGGTAACGTTCATGTAACACGCAATTGCTTGTTCATGGTTATAATTGAGCATATGCCCAAAGCCTTCGACAAACATTTTACGAGCATCTTCATTGTTGCAAGTAATCGTTGTGGCGAAGGAGTAGTTTGATGCGTTTCCAAAATTATAATTTAATGGCGCAAGATTCATTGGATATATCCTTATTATTTTTTTTGTGAATTGGCACTATATCAGCCTAAATAACATTGTCAATATTTATAAATTTGTGTTAGCCAATTAATTATTAGTGTGCTAGTCTCGATTTTTGATCAAAATACAGAGCTAAATTCTTAAGATATGATCACGATTAATCAAACTATAGACAACGGAATGGTAGTTTTAAAAATGAAAAAAATAAGGCGCAACTTGGCAGGATTGATTTTTGCCGCACTGGGAATTATATTTTTATATCTAGATATGGCTCCAACTATGGATCACATGAATCATGGTGAATCTATGAATCATGAACCAACTGCTCACAGCGTGACATTACTGGGAATTGGAGAAATGACTTGGATGTGGTTTACCATGGCGTTAGTGCATTTCTTTTTGAAAGACTGCCATTGCAAACATTGTAAGGGCGCAGGATAGAAGATCCCAGCAACATTGTTAAGGCAGTTGCCTCTGCATCAGACTTAGTTCGAGTAGATCGAATATATTCTAAAACTTCACCAGTTTTCAGGCCATGATTCGGCTGACATTAGACAGTAAAACGAATAGTTTAGATTTTAGGGCGTGGGTCTAAGTAAACTAAGTAAAGCTTCGTTATTCGTCTGGTCGTTTAGAAAGAGAACGGATGACAAGGTCACTAAAAACATCTCCAATATCCTCAGGAGATTGAAGACCATCCGGTTTTAACCATAGGCATGAGTAAAAATACATCCCTAAAAGACCTTTCACAGCGATTTTATCGACAGCCCTGAACACATTTTGCTGGACACCTTCTTCTATCGTTTTAGACCAGATTTGTTGGTATTCTGCATGCATACACATAACGTCATGGTGTCGTGCGCCTGTCAAAGATTGGACTTCGCGAAAACAGACTACGATTTCTGCTAAGCTACTGCTGATGACAGCCATCAAGTGTCGACTGAGCGCGTTCAAGCGCTGAATAGGATCTGGATACTCTCCCACTATTCTATGGCCAGACTGAACCAGGCCTGAAATGTACTGTGAAGCAATTTCGTGAAGAAGGTCTTCTTTGCTTTCTATGTGATGGTAGAGTGTTCCACGGCCAAAGCCTGAAGCCGCCCCAATTTCAGCGACGCCGACTCCATTGTAGCCTTTCTTTGCGAACAACGAAGCCGCCACCTTCGTTATCTTCTTTGCCTGCTCTGTTTGTTTCAGTGTTCTATCATCCGCTAATTAATGCCCAGTTGGTCAGTCTATTTTGCCCATAGTTGCTCAACGTGATACCGGTCCACACGCATACCCAGACTTTACTACATTTCTATACAGATAGCAGTGACTTGATCACCTTCAAAGCACAAAGAAGTTTGTTTGCGTTTTGCTAACATTCGTTCTATTTCGTGAATTAGAGCCACTGCCATCCCAGCACCTCAACTTGAGCATCGATGGAAGTGCACAATGGTGTGACCAGATCAATTGACACGGTCAGGTTTGCACGCGATTCAATGCAACATCACCACAGATAACCATGGCGCTGCAAAGTTCTGTTGCTGAATGGCTGCCAAGAATTCCATTTAACTAACCAACCGGAGTGAGTTGTGTATTAACAATATAAACGTCAGTCATGGGTGACCTCTTACTTCAATTAAACTTATCAGACTTTGTTAGGGTTCATATTCGAGTGAGAATTCTTAGTTGCCAAAGTCTTAAAGTGTTTTGAACTCGTCTCCCAAAATGACAAATTATTAGACTAGTTTCAATATTCTGAGTAAATGTTAAAAAGTACTAGTATAAAAAATGCCCTTTTAATGCTTGTATTGTACCGAGTGGTCTGTACAATAAAAATGAAATATGTAAAACAGCTAATTAAACGTGTTCTGGCCTTTTTTAAAACGGTTTTAAAATAAAAGAAACTATTTGTATGTCTAACACAGAAAAAAAAGATGGTTGGGTAGGCGTTTTAAACGGCCAACCAAAAATTGGTCAATTCAGTGAACGTTCTCGGACGACTAAGATGAGTGATATACATTCGTTTACTGAGATGACTGGCGATAAAAATCCAGTTCACTATGATGAGGAACTTGCGAAAAAAACTCCGTTTGGCAAGCTTATTGTGCAGGGTGGCGTAACAACGGGTCTTCTTAATGCCTGTGTTGCAGAAGACTTGCCTGGACCTGGCACAGTGTTTTTATCAACTGAATTAAAATTTCTAAAAGCGGTAGGGGTTGGAGAGGAGTTGACTGCTCGAGTTGAAATTGAGTCTGTAAGAGACGATAAGCCCATTTGTAAATTGAAAACCACCATTACCGACAGTGCTGGTGATGTGTGTGTTGATGGTGCTGCAATAACTTACACCATGGCTCTCAAAGGGCTGTAAAGCGAGGAAGACTTTTTCCATTTACTGTAATAAAAACACAATTAAGCAGGAGCAATATTATGTCAGACGAGATTGAACTAGAAGGTGAGTGGGTAATGGGATGGCCTGATCGTAAACGGGCCCGAGTAATGCCAAGTAAAGATGCGGAAGGACGCACGATCTTTGCACGCTCTCCAGTACTCGATCTAGAGGGAGTGCTGACACCAACCGATGCCTATTATGTGATCGCTCAACTTAATATGCCTGATCCAGTGCATCCAGATGACTTCTCATTTTCAATTGGTGGAATGGTGGACAATCCAGTCGAGTACACACTTGAAGAAATTCGAAAGTTTCCTGGACGCACTGTGCGCGCAGTGACCGAATGTGCCGGTAATGATGGCGAATTTTGGGACTACATCGATGAGGAAAAAAATTCACCGAAGCCCTCATTGCGTGATGCCCAAGCTGAAGAAGGTGGTTGGCGCCAGTCTGGAGATGGCGAAGATGCTTTGGACATTCAGAATATCCTAGCGTCTATTCCAACTACGGGTCTGGTCAGTGGCGGAGAGTGGACTGGAGTGCCCTTTAAGACCGTACTTGAACTTGCAGGCATTCAAGAAGGTGCCGTGTCTGTTGCCCTTCATGGCTGGGATGAAGGCAGACCTGACCCAGTGACACAATACCTTTCCGTTGGACGCACCGACTTCGATGTGGTTGATCCAGGCATCATCAACTACTCAAAGGCGATGCCGATAGAAAAAGCTCTCCATGAAGATACAATCCTAGCATGGGCTCACAATGGTGAGTACTTGACCCATGTGCACGGTGCTCCATTGCGATTAGTTGTGCCGGGTTGGGCTGGAAATTGGTGGGTAAAATGGATAGATAGGATAGAGGTGCTTGACCACACCCCCGATTTTTATTACCAAACCCACTACTTTGTGAGTGGCAAGTCGCCGGATGATCCCGACAAGAAGCCTATGAAAGTGCTTGGCGTCAAGGCCTTAATTACTTCACCTCGAGATGAAGATGGTCCAATTAAGTGTGGCTCACATGCTATAACGGGTCGAACTTGGAGTGGAGAGGGTGCAGTGGTTCGTGTCGAAATCAGTACAAACGGAGGTGAAAGCTGGAACGATGCAACCATAGAGGAATCCAACGACCGTTGGCTATGGCGGCGCTTCCATTACGTTTGGGATGTCACTGAACCAGGTGAATATAAAATAATGGCACGTGGAATAGACGAAAAAGATCGAGTGCAGCCAACTTGGGACTGGAACTTCCAGCGTAAGCATTTTGATGGGATTGTGCCAGAAATAATCATTGTTGAGAAAGGGTGATTTTTCTATGAAGATCGTAGTGTGTGTTAAACAGATTCAGAATCCTGAGATCCCACCGGTTCAGTTTCGTATCGACGAAGAAGCAAAAGTGTTGATTCCTGTATCTGGTTTGTCACCGGTTCTGAGTCCCTATGATGAACAAGCAATTGAAGCTGCTCTGAGAATCCGTGACGAGGCGGGAAAAGACTCAGACATAGAAATAACGATTGTGACCATTGCTGCAAAGGGTGCTCGCGCTGTAATTAAAGCAGCCCTCGCTTTAGGTGCTGACAATGCCGTTTTGCTCAGTGAGCCAACCTTTGATGGCAGTGGTGGGTATGTCACCGCTCACAACCTTGCTGAGACAATCCGCGCTCTTGGTGAAGTTGATTTGATTCTAACGGGCCGTCAGGCTGCAGACTGGGATGCCGGTGTTGTAGGCTTGGGTATTGCCGAAATTCTGGATATTCCAGCCATCACTTTTGCCTGTGATGTGCAGGTGGCCGACAGTGTCGTGACAGTTAAACGCATACTTGAAGATGGCATTGAGACAGTTGAAGCGAATTTGCCAGCCTTAGTCACAATCTCCAACGAGTTGGGTAAAGTCCGCTACGCATCAATGCGCGAGACGATGCGTGCGGCGAAGAAACCGATTAAGGAATGGATGCCAGAAGATATTGGTCTTGATGAGGCACAGGTGGGCTCAAGCGCTATGCGTTACGAGCTAGAGCGTCTCTATATCCCGGTAAACGATACAGAGTGTGAATTTATTGGTGGAGATACACCGGCTGAGATAGCCGCCACCTTGGCTCAGCACTTGCGCGCAGCACAGTTAATATAGGAACAAAAGATGACTGAGTCTAATAATGGGGTTCTCGTAGTTGTAGAGATGCTGGATAGTCAACCAATTGATCTCGGTTTAGAGATGTTAGGGTTGGCAAGGCGACTCGCTGATAGTTCAGGTGGGACCGTCACAGCGGTTGCTTTTGGTACTGGCTTGGAAACCACTGGTGAGCTGCTGAGTGCCTACGGAGCGGATCAAGTTCTAATTAACGATCACGAAATATTTGCCAACTTTCATGCTGAAGCTTGGCTGCCGGATCTTTCCAAAATAGTGGTTGAGGTGGCACCAGCTCTTGTCCTTATTGGACATTCGTTATCTGGCACCGATTTAGCCCCCCGCCTTGCTTACCGCCTAGATGTTGATGTAGCTACCGGCTGTGAGTCGATTGATATCGTCAACGGACGACCACACATGACTCGAAGCTGCTTTGGTGGCCTTGCACGCGAAGTGGTGACTTTTAACAAGACACCTGCAGTAGCCACTATCCGTTCCAAAACCCAAGAGCCTCTGACTCAGATGATGGAACGCGTCGGGGAGGTGCAACAGGTAAATTCAATTCTTGATGTGAATTCCATCCGTACCCGTGTTATCAAGCGTGAGAGGGAGAAAGCTGATGGGGTCAAGTTAGAGAGTGCAAAAATCGTGATCGGTGGTGGGTTAGGGTTAGGTGGCCCCGAGGGATTTGATACACTCAATGAAATCGCAGCATTGGTCGACGGAGCTGTTGGTGCCAGTCGTGCCGCCTGTGATCTAGACTGGTGCCCGCGCTCATACCAAATTGGGTTGACTGGACGCACAGTGGCACCTGAACTCTACCTTGCAGTTGGAATCTCTGGTGCGAGTCACCATATGGCCGGCTGTGGCAACTCTAAGACCATTGTTTCGATCAATTCTGATCCAGACGCAGCAATTTTTAAATCATCTAGTTTTGGCATAGTCGGAAACTCTCAAGAAATTATGCCTGCGCTGGTCGAAGAGATCAGGAAGCTCAAGGCTTGACAGAACAGCTTTGAGAGTCGGCGAGATAGGATGTTTTTATCAGCATAGTCTTGTTAAGTTTTTGATGGCGATTTACATCCTAACAAGCCAATGTGGATTTTTTAGAGTATCCACTATTGGCGTTTCTAGAAACGGCATGATTAACAATTTGCGTCGTCAATGTGCCTCTTTTTGTCTGCAGAGTTAAACCCTCCGGTATGTATTATGTGTGCAATTTTTTAATTAAATAATGGGGTTTGATGAAATCATTATTGTGGTTTAGATCGCTAAAAAATCTTATTCATTGCGTGGTGCACAATAGCCAATCTACTGTATGATCGCAGGGTCAAAAACCCGCCAAATTCACCTAGTTCCTTATTAAAAGATAAATCAGGTTAAAGATACTGTTGGTTTTAGTAAACAGCTAACCGATAAATCATATCAACTTGCTGGAGATATCTAAGTTGTCAAACATATTAGCAAACCGTTGGTTTGTGCTGGTAGTAACGGGTGTGGCACTTGTTCTTTCGTTGACTACATGGTTTTCAGCAACAGCTGTAATACCAGAGTTAACTAAGCTAATGTCGCTAAGCCTGTCCCAAGCAACCTGGTTTACCAATAGTGTACAGGCTGGTTTTGTCCTTAGTGCCCTTATTGTGAGCCTATTGTCCCTGTTAGACATTTATAAAAGTTCAACCATTATGGCGATATCTGCAGGTGTTGCCGGTATTGCAAATGCACTTTTAATTTTGGAACCTGGAATTGCCATATCGCTTCTTTCTAGATTTGTAACAGGGATGGCTTTAGCAGGTATATACCCCACGGTAATTAAATTCATCGCGACCTGGTTTAAAAAAGGACGTGGTTTTGCAATGGGAATAATGTTAAGTGCCCTGACGCTCGGATCTGCTATGCCTCACCTTATACGTGCTGTTGGAGTCCAATTTGACTGGAAGTTGGTAATTATCATGAGCTCACTGGCATGTCTTATAGCCGCGGTTCTTTTTGCCTTTGTTTTGCACGACGGACCCCACCAATTTTCCAAGACTAAGACAGATGTAAATCAACTGGGACGTATTATTAGAGACCGTCCAGTGATGCTAGCCAATATGGGCTATTTTGGTCATATGTGGGAGCTGTATGCGATGTGGGGTTGGTTTTTTGCATACGCCATCGCAGCAAAGAGTACAGGACTTGGTCTGGAAAATGCCGCACTACTGACATTTTTAGTCATTGCAGCAGGCGCACCAGGGTGCGTTATGGGGGGTTGGTTAGCCGATCGGATAGGCCGTTGTCACGCAACGATTTTCCTCATGGTTATTTCAGGCACAAGCGCGCTCCTCATTGGGCTCTGTTTTAATGGTCCCCCTTGGTTATTTATCATAATTGCATTGATCTGGGGGTTAACGGCAGTTGCGGATAGCGCCCAATTTTCAGCCGCGGTCACTGAACTATCCGACCAATCGATGGTTGGGTCTGCGTTGGCATTTCAAATGGGTGTTGGGTTTGCAATAACGATATTTGTGATCTGGTTGTTACCCGTCGCAGCAGAGTACCTTGGTAGTTGGCGCTGGGTTTTTCTAATACTTGTACCTGGCCCCTTCCTTGGTGCCTTATCAATGCTGTTGCTGCGCCGCGAAGATCGATCGCTGTTACTTGCTGATGGCCGGCGCTAAAAACGTTTAAATTTATTTAACAAGTACCTTCAAAAGAAAACATAGAACCACTATGACACGTTTTATATTATTGGTTCTTAGGTAAAACAGGGTCTACTGATACACACTCGTTGCTCAATTCGGCGAACGACGATAAATTTTGCGACATTCTATTGGCGAATACCGCACATTTAGATGCCGTTGTTACAGCAGTAAAATCAGCGTTTGAATCATTTCCGATGATTGGCTGGTAGGGCTCCACCAAAACCTGAGTTTATCATGTGAGTGCCATTAACGATGTAAAGATCTCTTTATAGCGCTGCTGATGGAACTAAGGGGGATTCACTGATGCATTTAATGATCACTATTCATGGTGGGGGGGCGTCCCAGCATACTAAGCATCGGCAGACACGCCGCTCCAATAGATTGTGCCATAGACCCAAGTTCACCCAGTTTTACATCACAAGTGATGATGCCTTCAGTATGAAAGCTTTGTACATGGCTCAAGGTACTATCAACGATTTTATGCAGCACCACTTTAGGCAGTGCTCCGTCTAAAACGATGGACTCAATGTCTATTAAAGACCAAACCCCAATTAAGAATTGTGCTAAAGCGCTTGAGCAATCCTCGATCCATTCATCTACGCATTGAATCGTCGCTGCGCAAGTAATCGTATCTAAAGAGGCAATATCTAAGTTTAGCCCCTGACGGTTGGCATGCTCTGTGAGTGAATATAATGATGCTCGTCTGAGCAATGGTTCAAATGGCCGGCCGGAACTTTGAGCCGTTGATAAATGGGATTGGGCCACGGGAAAAGGCGCTAGAGCTGCGGAATTTCCATGAGTACCGGTTCGAAGAGTACCGTCAATCACCAAGCCTCCACCGATTAAAGTTCCTATATTCACATATAAAAAATCTTTATGAATTGCTCCAGTACCAAAAGTTAATTCCCCAAGGGCAGCAGATGAACCATCGTTTTCCACGATTAAACTATCTACATCGGGCACTTTGAATAAACTAGTGACTAAATCTGAACTCCAGGACTGGTCAATGACGTTATTGGGTGGCAAAAGTGACTGCCAACCTTCCCAGAAGTAGGGTGTTGAAATACCTACACCAACAATATGTCTGCCACTTAGCTCCTCTGCAGCAAGGAAATGATCTAATTCTTGTTGGCTCAATGATTTCAGCTTTTCCTGTTGGAGGAATCCAACGGCAACAGACACACTTTTCAGAATATTTCCGGTGAGTTCAACCGCCACAAACTCAAATCGGCTGCGCCCTACATGAATCCCAACAAAAATATTTTTGTCGGAAATGCTATAAATTGTGGCGGGCTGTCCGCGGGGGCCTTTTCGCTTTTCTTCATCTTCTTTTAAGTAACCTGACTCGCAGAGTTTACGCACGATCTGGGTGACCGCCGGATGGGTTAAATTTACTTTTAGAGAGACATCCGCTTTTGATGCTCTTTTGTTAAGCCTAAATTCATTAAAGACCCTTTTTTGGTTCTCGTCTAGGCGCATCAGTGAAGTTCCTTTTAGCGATGTGAATGGCTCGAAACCAAGTGCCTAAGGCATTCGATCGTAATTTTAGTTTTATTGGTCGGCCATTTTAAACGTTCTTGAAGTCAATATAAAACAATTTAAGTCAATTTAAATGAGCTGAATAAGCTAAACCTTACTGACGAGAATAGTCTTATTTATTTATTAAAGCAACTAACATTAATAATTGACAAGGGTAAAAGCTTGAGTATATGATGAGACATCGGCCTGGTTGCCGACGAAGTAAATTATAAAAATATCTATCAAAAATTTATAAATCTAAATCCTCCGGAGGATATGATGAAATTAAAAAATACCTTACTTGCTGCGACAGCTCTGTCAGCGGTTAGTGCGCTGGGAGTGCAGGCAGATGTAATCACTGTGGCTACAGTAAACAACGGTGACATGATCCGTATGCAAGGCTTAACAGATGATTTCACTGCTAAAACTGGACACACCGTAGAGTGGGTCACACTTGAAGAAAACGTTTTAAGGCAGCGTGTTACTACGGACATTACCACTAAAGGTGGATCCTTTGACGTGATGACCATCGGTATGTATGAAACCCCAATTTGGGGAGCAAACGGTTGGTTAGTTCCGCTAGATGACCTTTCAGCTGAATATGATGTGGGTGATCTTTTGCCAGCAATGGCAGGTGGTTTGTCTCATGAAGGTACCCTTTATGCTGCGCCATTCTATGGTGAAAGTTCAATGGTTATGTACCGCACAGATCTAATGGAAGCTGCAGGTATGGAAATGCCAGCTGCGCCTAGCTGGTCATTTATAGCTAAAGCTGCGCGTGCAATGACAGACCGTGATAACGAAGTTTATGGTGTGTGTATTCGTGGTAAAGCAGGTTGGGGTGAAGGTGGTGCATTTATCACTGCAATGTCCAACTCGTTTGGTGCCCGTTGGTTTGATGAAGATTGGAATGCACAGTTCGATTCACGCGAATGGTCAGACACGCTTAACTTTTACGTTAACATGATGAATGATGCAGGCCCTCCAGGCTACTCAACCAATGGCTTTAACGAAAACCTTTCTCTCTTTCAACAGGGTAAATGTGGTATGTGGATTGACGCCACCGTGGCAGCGTCTTTCGTAACAAATCCTAAAGACTCTACTGTTGCAGACAAGGTTGATTTCGCTCTAGCACCAGATAATGGTTTAGGTGTGCGTTCTAATTGGCTTTGGGCATGGGCTCTAGCAATTCCTGCTGGCACTCAGCAAGAAGCAGCTGCGAAGGAGTTTCTTGAGTGGGCAACTAGCAAATCTTACATTGAGTTAGTAGCAGCTAAAGAAGGTTGGGCTAACGTTCCTCCAGGAGCCCGTACCTCACTTTACAAGAATCCAAACTACATGGCAGTTCCTTTTGCGCAGATGACATTGGATTCGATCCTGTCGGCTGATCCAACAAACTCAACCGTTGATCCTAGCCCATACGTGGGTATCCAGTTCGCGGCTATTCCAGAGTTTGCTGGTATCGCAACAGAAGTTAGCCAAGAATTCTCTGCAGCCTATGCTGGTCAGCAAACTGTGGCAGAAGCACTAGCGAAGGCGCAAGCCATCACTAACGAAGCTATGGAAGCAGCTGGCTACCGCTAAGCTGTTCGCTTTGAACCAGAGGGCATAAGTCACGGCCCTCTGGTACTATTACCTAACACAACCCACCTTAGTAGACTCTTAATTTCGTGTGATTTGGCACGGTCCTGTCACCAGAGGAAATACATATGTCCACCAATGCATCCCGATCTGCCGCGCGAGTGATGATGGCGCCAGCTGTGATCTTACTTTTAGGCTGGATGTTGGTGCCGTTAACCATGACCTTTTGGTTCTCTTTTAGAAAATTCTTACCCATGCGTGGTGGTGATCTTGGCTTTGCTGGCTTCGACAATTACGTACGGTTTTTGACATCAAGTAGTTTTTGGCCTGCTGTTCAGACGACACTGATCATTGTAATCAGTGTATTAGTGATTACGGTTGTGCTTGGCATCCTTTTAGCCATGCTTTTGGATCAACCCATGTGGGGACAAGGCATTGTGCGTATTTTGGTGATTGCGCCATTTTTTGTCATGCCTACAGTGTCTGCATTACTTTGGAAAAATATGTTCATGGACCCAGTCAACGGTCTATTTGCCCACCTTTTTAAGGCTTTTGGCGCTGAACCAGTAATATGGCTCACTGACGCCGCGTTACCCTCCATTATTATGATTGTTTCTTGGCAGTGGCTACCGTTTGCAACTTTAATTTTATTAACGGCTAGACAATCTTTAGACAGTGAACAGATGGAAGCTGCAGAAATGGATGGCGCACCACTTTTAAAACGTTTTTGGTTTATCGTATTACCCCACTTAGGGCGGGCCATTACAGTGGTTATTTTAATTCAAACCATCTTTATCCTCTCAACTTTCGCTGAGATTTTTGTCACTACGTCAGGCGCTTTCGATACGAGAACACTGACTTATTTAATTTTCCAGCGCATTACTGATTCACAAAATATTGGACTTGGTTCGGCTGGTGGCGTTTACGCTATCATTTTAGCCAATATTGTAGCGCTGTTTTTAATGCGCATTGTTGGCAAAAATCTAGATGCTTAAGGAAGGCTCAAATGGCACGTTCTAATTCAATGCAGCTGAAGATGCTGACCACCGTTGCTGCATGGTCTATCGGTCTAATGATCTTTTTTCCCATTCTATGGACTATTTTAACGAGTTTTAAAACTGAGGCGCAGGCCATTGCCAGCCCACCTCTTTTTCTTAACTTTGATTGGACCCTAGAAAATTATCAGGTGGTACAAGAACGATCAAACTATATGCGGTTTTTATGGAACTCAGTTTTCATCGCTGGTGGCTCAACACTGTTGGGTGTGCTAATTGCTGTGCCTGCTGCTTGGTCGATGGCATTTGTGCCATCTAAGCGAACTAAAGATATTTTGCTTTGGATGCTTTCCACTAAGATGTTGCCAGCGGTGGGAGTCCTTTACCCTCTTTACCTGATTTTTATTGAACTGGGCGTACTTGATACTCGCTTGGGTTTAATTGTGGTTTTGATGTTGATCAATCTGCCCATTATCGTGTGGATGCTGTATACCTATTTTAAGGAAATTCCAGGAGAAATACTTGAGGCGGCTCGTATGGATGGGGCGACACTCAAATCAGAAATTTTCTACGTGCTCATGCCCATGGCAGTTCCTGGCATAGCGTCGACGATCCTACTCAATGTCATTTTAGCTTGGAATGAGGCTTTTTGGACACTCAATCTGACTGCTGCAAAGGCCGCACCTCTCACTGCCTTTATTGCCAGTTACTCAAGCCCTGAGGGGTTGTTCTACGCCAAACTAAGCGCTGCCTCAACCATGGCTATCGCGCCAATTCTGATCCTAGGCTGGTTCAGTCAAAAACAACTCGTACGTGGCCTAACTTTCGGCGCCGTAAAATAATAAGGACCTTACTCATGGGACGCATTGTACTTGATCAAGTTAATAAGAGCTTTGACGGTGTGGAAGTCATACCACCGTTGGACTTGACCATAGAAGATGGAGAATTCACCGTATTTGTGGGACCGTCAGGCTGTGGAAAATCAACACTCTTACGCCTTATTGCAGGCCTTGAAGATGTAACAGGAGGCCAAATTCATATCGATGGTAAAGACTCTACACAATTGGCACCAGCCAAGCGTAAATTGGCTATGGTTTTTCAGTCATATGCTCTTTACCCACACATGAGCGTGCGCAATAATATCGCTTTCCCACTTAAAATGGCGAAGCTTGGCCGAGACAAAATTAATAGTAAGGTGACGGCTGCAGCAGAAGTGCTTAATCTAACCGATTATCTTGAGCGCCGACCCGGGCTTTTATCAGGTGGACAGCGGCAGCGTGTGGCGATTGGCCGAGCCATCGTGCGCGAGCCCAAAGCCTTTTTGTTTGACGAACCACTTTCAAACTTGGACGCTGCCTTGCGGGTTGAAATGCGACTTGAAATTGGTGAATTGCACAAACGACTGGCCACAACCATGGTTTATGTAACTCACGATCAGGTTGAGGCCATGACTATGGCTGACCGAATTGTGGTGTTAAAAGCGGGTAATATTGAGCAGGTAGGTAGCCCACTTGAGTTATACAGCAAGCCTAAAAACGTTTTTGTAGCGGGTTTCATTGGTTCGCCTTCTATGAACTTACTCGAAGGACCTGAAGCCGTCAAATTGGGTGCGAAGACCATTGGCATCCGGCCCGAACACCTTTCGATTTCAGACCAAGAAGGGGTTTGGTCTGGCATTATTGGTGTATCAGAGCACCTAGGCTCTGATACCTTTTTTCATGTGAAATGTGACGCTTTTCCAGAGCCGATTACGGTCAGAGCAAGTGGTGAGGTTAGCCTGCATTATGGAGAAAAAGTGTTTCTTACTCCAAATCATGCACATCTTCATCTGTTTTCAGACGATGGATTGAGGATTGCATGAAGCGACTTGTTGGTAAGTGTGCCCTCATCACGGGCGCCGCTCGAGGCATTGGACTCGCCTTTGCTGAGGCCTATATAAAAGAAGGTGCTCGGGTAGCAATTGCAGACATTGATATTGAACGCGCGCGCAGATCAGTCAGTGACTTAGGCCCTGCAGCTATTGCTGTAGAGATGGATGTGACCCAACAAGTGAGTATTGATCGTGCTATTAGCCAAGTTGTGGATACATTTGGTCAAATAGATATTTTAATCAACAATGCAGCTATTTTTACAGCTGGTCCCATCGTTGATATAGATCGTGCGGATTATCAGCGTGTGTTCGACATTAATTTTTCAGGCACTCTGTTTACCCTGCAAGCTGTGGCGCGACACATGATTGATCAAGGTATTAAGGGCAGCATTATTAATATGGCTAGCCAAGCAGGGCGCCGTGGTGAACCCCTTGTGGCTGTTTATTGCGCAACCAAGGCAGCTGTGATCAGCCTCACGCAATCGGCCGGGCTCAACTTAATCCAACACGGCATTAACGTCAATGCTATCTCTCCTGGAGTTGTTGACGGCGAACATTGGGATGGGGTTGATGCGTTCTTTGCTAAACACGAAGGCAAAGTTCTGGGCCAGAAAAAGCAAGAGGTGGGTGACGCGGTGCCTTATGGAAGAATGGGGCAGGCCCAAGATTTAACGGGTATGGCTATTTTTTTAGCAAGTGATGAAGCTGAATACATTGTGGCACAAACCTATAATGTTGATGGAGGTCAATGGACAAGCTAATGATATTATCAAATCAAAGTCTGAACAGCCTACCAGATATCATTTCTAAACCCACTTATGACCGCCGGGCACTGACACCTGGCATTGTGCATATTGGACTGGGTAATTTTCATCGTGCGCATCAATCTTGGTATCTTCACCGTTTGCTTGAAATGGGTCTTAATCATGACTGGGCCATCATTGGTGCAGGGGTTCGTCCCTTTGACACTGAGCAACGTGAAAAACTATTGTCTCAAGATTGTTTGAGTACTTTAATTGAACTGGACCCGTCAGGAAAATCTGCTGAAGTGGTCGGATCAATGATTGACTACGTGCCCATCGAGGACGGTAACGGTGCTTTGATTGTGCAAATGGCAGATCCTGTAATACGGATTGTCGCTCTTACTGTGACAGAGGGAGGCTATTACATTGATCCTGTGACTAAGGCTTTGAATAGTGCACACCCAGACATTGAGTATGATGCGGCTAACCCCAGTGCTCCGCGCACCGCCTTTGGTTCAATTATCGCAGCGCTAAAAATACGCTGTGAACGCAACATTGGACCTTTTACCTTACAAAGCTGCGACAACCTTCAAGGTAATGGTGACATCCTAAGGCAAACGATTATTTCGCTTGCCAAAATGTCAGATGTAAAACTGGCTCAATGGATTGAGGCGCAGTGTACTTTTCCAAACTCAATGGTCGACTGCATTGTGCCAGCAACTGGAGCTAGAGAGTTGGAGTTAGCTAAGCAAATTGGAGTTGACGATCAAGTGCCAGTGACCCATGAAAACTTTCGTCAATGGGTACTTGAAGATGCTTTTTGTGCTGGTCGTCCGCAATGGGAAAAAGTGGGAGCTACCTTTTCTGATAACGTGCATGGTTTTGAAACACAGAAGATTCGTATCCTCAACGCAGGTCATCAGATCATAGTTAACATTGCAGAGATTTTGAATATAGAAACGATTTCAGAGGCTATGGAGCATGCACAGATTCATACTTTTTTTCGAAAAGTTCAAGCTGAAGAAATTGCTCCACATGTTGCTCAGGTTGCAGGAATGAATCCTCAACAATATGTAGATCTTATCGAACGCCGCTTTTCTAATCCTGAGATTATTGACACTGTGCGCCGAGTTGCCTTTGATGGCTCATCGCGACATCCAGGGTTTATCTTACCGACAGTTCATGACGGATTGGCCACAGGGACTTCGATCGAGGGCCTTGCATTAGTTGAGGCTGCATGGGCTCGGATGTGCGAGGGTACAAGAGAGAATGGCAGTATTATCGTATCCAATGACCCTTTTTGGGACACCTTAGTGGCAACGGCAAAACAAGCCAAAGTAAAACCACAAGCATGGCTTGAAATGCGAAATACTTATGGTGACTTAGCAGACAAGCCACAGTTTCAAAGCGCTTTTTGCAGATGGTTGATGATGATTTGGGATCGAGGGGTTGAAGCTGCTCTAGAGTCTTATTGCGGTAATCAGTCTCTATTGCAAGATGCAGAGGCACCCCTATGACGCCCTCTGATTCCCAGCCTGCACTAATAAACAAAAACCTACCGTCAGAGGTTAGTTTGGCTCAGCTAGCCGATAACATACTCAAGCGATTGACCGATCATAACAGGCTCGTTATTGCTATTTCAGGGCCTCCAGGCAGTGGCAAATCAACAGCGACTGATGCATTGGAAGCAATGCTGGCGCAGAACAAAGAAATTAAGGTTCAAGCTGTTCCCATGGATGGTTTTCACTATGATAATGCCATCTTGCAGCAACTTGGACTGACACAAAGAAAAGGCGCTCCTGACACCTTTGACGTAGGTGGCTTAGATGCTGTTTTAAATCGACTAACAACTAAAAAACGGACACAAAGTGTTGCTGTTCCTGTGTTTGATCGCAAGCGTGACCTATCTCTTGCAAGCGCTAGACTCATCGATAACAAAACTAATGTAGTGTTGATTGAGGGTAACTATTTGCTCTTAAAAGATGGGCCCTGGTCTCAGCTTAAAAAGTATTTTGACTTGTGCGTAAACATTCCATGTGATGAAGAGACCTTGCGTTTAAGGTTAGTAGAACGCTGGAAAAACCTGAATTATGATGACCCAACTGCGAACTTAAAAGTTGAACTAAACGACATGCCCAATGCGAAACTGATTATCAGAGAAAGTGGTTTTGCCGATATCATTTTAAAGTGGAATAAAAGTAATTCATGAACCTTGGTTATAAGTTTGTTGTGTGTCTAATAAATTAATGCTGCAGTCGTAGTTCAGTTTTTGGGTCGTTAATGTGTTGGTTTAATAAAGCCATCTGCAATGGGCTTACGAATTTAAAATGGGCTTATTAAAGTGGATAATAATATGGCAATGATAAGCATACCTGCTGGTATAATAATGACTAACCTAGTGCAGGTGAAAGACTTACGCTGAAGAATTGTTGATTGATTTATCAGACTTTAGAATGACTAGGGCGACTAGGGTGGCTAGGCTGACGGGTAATACTGGCTTGAAAACCTAGTCAGCCTATTGAGTACTGAAGTGCAGAATAAATTGAGTTGGGGGTAGTGACTCAGACCATTCTGTTTGAATTTATTGATACATCGTGTCTTTATTAATGGGACGCCGTTTAATTTAGGATTAATTTTGATTATTTGTTGTGGTGAAGCCCTTATTGATATGGTGCCAGTGTTATCAGACTCTGGACAAACCAGTTTTACGCCTTTAGTAGGTGGGGCAATTTTTAACACGGCTATAGGGTTGGGCCGTTTAGGCGCAGAAGTGGGTATGGTGTCGGGTATATCTAATGATCTCTTTGGCGAACAACTGCATGATGCATTAGTGACGAGTCAGGTCAACACATCATATCTTGTGAGGTCTGATTTACCGACCACACTAGCATTTGTTAGCTTTAATGAGGGGCACGCCAACTATACATTTTACGATGAAAATAGTGCGGGTCGATCTGTCAATATAAAGCACATCCCTAACCTAAAAGCGTCTTCAGTAGCGAGGCAGTCCCTCAGTGCTTTGTATGTGGGAGGAATTAGTTTGATTAATGAGCCTGCTGCCAGTTCCTATTGTGATTTAGTAAAGCAATATGCAGATGATACTGTGATTATTTTAGACCCTAATATACGTGAAAATTTCATCAGTGATGTCCATTCTTACCGGCAACGCTTGCAGGGCATTATTGAAGTGGCTGATATTATCAAGGTATCTGATGAAGACTTAGACTGGTTGGTGGGAAGCCATGCCGATGAAGAGCGGCAGGTGGGTTTGCTGCGTGGTAATAACACAACTATGGTGGTAGTCACTAAAGGCGCTGATGGTGCAACAGCGTATCTAAGTTCTGGTGAAAAAGTTCATCAAGAAGCGCCAAACGTGTGTGTTGTAGATACCGTTGGTGCAGGTGATACTTTTAATGCCGGTTTTATGGCTAAAATTGTTGAACAAAACCTCATGTCAAAACGAGCATTAGCCCACATTAGCTTAACAGAACTACTAGCATCATTGACTTATGCAGTAAAAGTTGCTGCAATTAATGTCGCCCGGCAGGGTGCAAATCCACCTTGGATAAGTGATTTAAAAACCTAAATGTGAGCGATTAAACGTAAATTTATTGTAAATAAACCGTCTGCAAACGTAAATAAAAGGTTTTTTAAGAGTGTATTTATGGTCGAAAATGCTCACGAAAAAGTGATTTATTGAATAGTTATTTAAAAATATTGCATAAATAGTGATCAAATATTCAATTAATTTTTATCTCCGTTTGATCGACTGGCTTTTTAATGGCTGATTTTTTTGACATGAAAGCTGAAGTCTAGTCTTTGTCTAAAGCGTATGATCTTGTCAAAGGTTAACGTCATGCCAGCCAAACCCTCGACTTGCTTGTTTCTCCCATGAGTTAGAAAACTCGGGACGGTTTTTTTTTTTTATATCTAAGAAATAAAGTTAGAGGGAACGGATGTTTTTAGCAGTTAATGCAATTGAGTTTTTAACTTTATCCCTCTTGAGTGTTTGAAATCTTAAGTTTTTAAGTGAGCTAACAACCTAAGAGAAAAGTAGACTTTAACTGAATGTAGCATTAATTATCACTAATTTGCACCACCCTTGAAAAAAGGATAAGTTTACTCTACCAGTCCCTGATCTAGCGGCTGGTTGAAGTGGAAGAGTGTTGTTTTGTGTGTTTACCTTCAAACTAACATGCTGGCACTTATAATAATGGTAAAAAAATTAGGGGTTACAAATGACTTATAACTTATCCTCCGCCGATCCGGTCGGGATGTCCTTTTGGTTAATTTCCATGGCGCTTGTTGCGGCGACAGCTTTTTTCTTCATAGAGCGTGATCGTGTCGATGGAAAGTGGAAGACATCCTTGACAGTATCAGGCTTGGTTACGTTGATTGCTGCGGTTCACTACTTCTACATGCGTGACGTGTGGGTAGCTACGGGAACTTCACCAACAGAATTACGATACATTGACTGGCTCTTAACCGTGCCACTGTTAATGGTTGAATTCTATTTGGTTCTTGGTGCAGTAACAAAGGTGCCGACTCGCGTATTCTGGAAGTTACTACTTGGTTCTATTGCTATGCTGGTCTTCGGCTTTGCCGGTGAGACAGGCTTAATGGGCGTTACTTTAGCCTTTATCCTTGCCATGGCTGGTTGGGCGTTCATCGTTTGGGAAATCTTCAAAGGTGAAGCAAGCCAGATTAACGCTGGTCTTTCAAATGCCAACGTTCAAAAAGCGTATAAGTGGATGCTTATCTGTGTAACTATTGGTTGGTCTATCTATCCGATTGGTTACTTCTTCGGTTATATGGGCGGCGGTGCTGATGCAGCAACACTGAACATTGTTTATAACCTAGCTGACTTTATCAATAAGATCGGGTTTGGTGTGATTATCTGGGCTGCTGCAGTAGCAGATTCAGATTCAAAAGCATAATCAAATCTGTTTGAATGATAGGAGGGGCCAGTCTTGCTGGCTCTTCCCTTTTTTCGGAATAAAATTAAGCATTTAAAGAGCTTTACTTGATAAGGGTACGTTTAATGTCCCCAATACACTTTACTCATCAAAAGAATTTGCTAATAGAGCTAGAGGCTCTATATAAGCGTGAAATGCCACATCCTTTAAGTCGCTTGGCAGCCGCTGCTGAGTATCACTTTAAAAATCCAGGAAAATCGTTTAGAGCTCAACTCGCTTTATCCAGTGGTTTTGCCCTGGGACTAAACACTTTAGATAATTTACACTGGGCAGCTGCATGCGAGTTATTGCACAATGCTTCCCTTATTCACGACGACATTAGTGACGCCAGCATTCACAGGCGTGGTCAAGAGAGTATTCACCAACACTTTGGATCAGATATGGCCCTATGCTTGGGTGACTGGATGGTTGCCAAAGCCTTTGAGTTGGGTGCTAGAAATACCCAATATAGTGGTGTTTTAGTCGCCTTGTTAGCTCAGGCTATGCAGGAAACCTGCAGTGGTCAGATATCTGATATCACCCAGCGTCAATGCGCTGAAATAGCCGAATGGCAGCGTATCGCTAAAAGCAAGACTGCTCCACTATTGGTTGCTCCAATCAAAGGTGCAGCCATAGCGGCGGGTATAGGCCCAGAAATAATGGGTCTTGAGCAACTCATTGGCTTATGTGGAATGGCTTATCAAGGCCGCAATGACATAGATGACATTATCCCATCAAGCCATCGTTCGAGTGACCTTGATGGTCGCAAACCTAATTTAGTGATTAGTCTGTTTGCTAAAGAGGGCGTTGGTCGAGAAGACTTTTTACGGTGGTATCACTCGGAAGATGTTAATCAACTGACCCATTGGCAGCGCCGTATTGCCTCCAATGAGGTGATTCTTGAAGCCAATATCTTGGTCGATGGTTGGCTTTTGGAAGCTGAGCAGCTAGTGAGTTCGTTACCTCCACAATTACACGCTGTGACTCAGAGCTTAGTTGCTGCTGTGCAGCAGAAAACAGAAACAACACGCCAAGGGCAGATCGCTTGACATCAAAAACATTTGGAGCCGGTAAAACGGTGGTGGTTATTGGGGCAGGTTTTGCTGGTATAGCAACTGCGTTAAGGTTAAGGGCTTTAGGATATGAAGTAACATTAATGGAACGCTTAGGCAGTCTTGGTGGCCGAGCACAGGTATTCGAACGGGGCGGCTATCGACATGATGCAGGCCCTACAGTGATTACTGCACCCTTCTTGTTTGATGAGTTGTTCGAACTGTTTGATGAGAAATTGAGTGATCATCTGGACTTTGTGCCGTTAGACCCTTTTTACCGATTTCATTTTGCTGATGGTAGTCAGTTTGATTATCGTGCTAGCGTTGAAGATACGTTAACAGAGATTAGGCGCTTTAATCCAGACGATGCGGATGGCTATCTAAAGCTGCTCGATAAGTCTAAGAAAGTCTATGATGTTGGCTTTAAGCAGTTGGTTCATCGGCCGTTCACCCGCCTATGGGATATGGTCAAACAGGTGCCGGCCTTGCTCATTCTCAAATGCTATAAAACAGTTTCGCAAATGGTTAATAGCCATCTCAAACACCCACTCATTCGACAAGCTTTTTCGATACACCCGCTATTAGTAGGCGGTAATCCCTTTAAAACAACCGCCATTTACACGCTCATTCATTATCTTGAGCGACGTTGGGGAGTGTTTTTCTGCATGGGTGGCACAGGTAAACTGGTCGAAGAGTTGGCGGCACTCATGGACCGCCACGGCATCACTATTCAGCTTAATGCTGATGTAGATGAAATTATGGTAGAACATAATCGGGCTACTGGTGTTTGTCTTAATAGTGGTGAGCAAGTTGACGCTGATATTATTGTGTTTGGTGGAGATCCTGAAACCTGTTATCAACATTTATTACCAAAGAAAAAATCGTCACTGCCCAGCATAAAAAAACACTACAGCATGGGTTTATATGTGCTTTATTTTGGTACCAAAAAACTATATCCAGACGTTGCCCATCATAGTATTTGGATGGGACCTCGATTTAAAGAACTGCTTGAAGAAATTTTTGATGCCAAGCACATGAGCGAAGATTTCTCTCTCTATGTGCATCGCCCGACGGCCACAGATAAGAGCTTTGCACCGCCTGGATGCGAGTCATTCTATGTGCTCTGCCCAGTGCCTAACTTACAAGGTAACGTGAACTGGGAGACTGAAGGCGAAGTGCTCCGGGATCGCATTGTCAGTGCTTTAGAGGAAACAATATTACCAGAACTGAGTTCTGTGATTGAGGAAGTCTTTTGGATGACTCCAGAGGACTTCGCGAAAGATTATCGCTCCATGCATGGTGCTGGTTTTTCTATCGAGCCACGGCTCACGCAATCAGCTTGGTTTCGCTTTCATAACCGTGACAAGGCGCTTGAAAATCTCTACTTCGTGGGTGCTGGCACCCATCCAGGGGCTGGATTACCAGGTGTAGTTAGCTCCGCTAAAGTGGTTGAGGAATTGCTCACTGGGGTTGAGGTAGGGTCAGGGTCAGGTGGCTAATTGATGACATCTTTGCAGCCTAACCGTGTTAGCTCAAGTCATTCCCAATCGCAACAGGTGTTGGCCCGTCATGGAAAATCTTTTTACTGGGCGAGTAAGTTTCTCGGGGCTGAATTAGCTGAGCGGGCCGCACAGTTGTATTTGTTTTGTCGATATGTGGATGATTTAGCCGATGGAGACCTACCCGACCGGCAGGAATCACTGAAAGACATTCGCCACCGTCTAGGAGGCAATGTAATTGCCGCTGGGCCTGAAATTGAAGCCTTTATGGAATTAGCCAGTGCTTATAATATTCCTCTGAGTGCAGCGACTGAGCTGTTAGATGGCATGCTTAGCGACCAAACGCCCACTGCTGTCGCTGATGAGGCTGAATTGTTAAGCTACTGCCATGCGGTTGCAGGCACAGTTGGGTTGATGATGTGTAGGGTACTGAACTGCGATGAACCGCGGGCAGATAGCTTCGCTATCGATCTAGGCATCGCTATGCAGCTTACTAATATTTCTCGTGATGTGCTTGAAGATGCCAAAATGAACCGGCGCTACCTGCCGGCAAGTTGGACCAATGCCACTCCAGAACAAATCGCTGCTGCTGATGTTGATTGTCAGCAGCAGGTGGCACAGGCCATCAGTCGGCTGCTGGATCTGTCAGAACAGTACTATGCCAGTGCACAGCTTGGTATTCGTCTATTACCTTTTCGCTCAAGATTATCCATAGCTATTGCTTTGAGGGTGTATCGCCAAATTGGTTGGGTACTTAAACGGCGCAAAATGGTATGGTGGCGGGAAAGGGTTATGGTCACAAGTTGTGAAAAAGTATGGCTTAGCTTGCGCAGTATCGGTGATCTATGGCCTAAAACAGTACCCCCACACCAAGCTCAATTACATCAATATTTACAGGGATTAGCCGGTGTCCAGCCCAGATGAAACTATTCAATTAGACATTGCTATTGTGGGTGGTGGCAGTGCTGGAATGACACTTGCGACTAAACTAGACGGTGTGTCGGCAACGATATTTGAACCTAAAACAGCTACTGAACGTGATTGCAGTTGGGCCCTTTGGGCGCAGGCACCGCAATTAAAAGAGCTGGCCCCAGCCATCCGTGGTAGCTGGAATCAATGGCGCTTAATTGATCATGCGGGTGAGATCATCCATCACAGCCATGACTATTATTACGCTAGTCTCAGCTCCGCAAAATACTTGCAGCATTGTGAAACCTTACTTAAAAGTCCAGAAATGATGGTTAGGGCCCCGGTGGAGAATCTGCTTGGTGAAGGTGGTGGTGGACGATTTAGTGCTAATGGACAAAGCTATAACGCCAAGACTATATATGATAGCCGACCACCTAAGTCAGAACCTCAAACTTTGTGCCAGCATTTTATAGGCTGGGAGATTAAGCTTACATCGCCCATAGAAAACCCTCATATAGCGACCCTAATGGACTTTCGGGTGGACCAGTCACGTGGGCTGCACTTTATCTATGTGTTGCCTTATTCAGATCGACACTTATTGATTGAATCGACCATGATATCAAACCAGCTTGAAGATAAAGACTGGTACCGTAGCGCCATAAAGCGATGGCTTTCTGAGCATGGGCTTGAGGTGGAGTCCCAGTTGAGTGAAGAATATGGCGTTATTCCTATGGCCAAGGTACAGCCTCAAAATCCTGATGTTAATAACATTGGTGCGGCTGGTGGAGCAGTGCGTTTATCCTCTGGATATGCCTTTAGTACCATTCAAGCACAGATGACTATGCTTGCTGCATCTATAGCCGCTGGCACGCGTACTCCGACCAAACCATTTTCTAAGATCTTGATCTTTTTAGATAACGTTTTTAACCGAGCCCTCAACGACCAAACTGATCATGGAGTGAGTTTGTTTATGGCCACTGCTAAAGCCCTTAATGCAGAGCAATTTTCGCGCTTTATGTTGGGTAGGGCCGGCTTAGTTGAGTGGGTTCGAGTGATATTAGCCATGCCTAAATGGCCGTTTATCAAATCAGCGTTGCAGCAGTTATTGGCTCATGACTAGCTTTGATCTAGCTGCTATTGGTGCAGTATTGCTTGTTGGAGTGCCGCACGGCGGTCTTGATGGGGCAGTAGCGCGCCGCATTGGCTGGCCCAAGGGTGCTCTAGCATGGATGGGGTTTAATCTTAGCTATGTATTACTTGCTGGTCTGGTAGCTTGGATTTGGTGGCAGTGGCCTATACTTAGTTTGTCTGTTTTCCTTATTATTTCGGCATTGCACTTTGGTGCGAGTGATATCGCTCTCACTGAGTCATCTAGTGCAGAAACATCCTTCATGCGATGGCTTCCACTAATCACGCACGGTGGTTTGGTGTGTATTGCGATTCCCAATTTTCAAGCCATTGCGGTGCAACCCCTGTTTACTTTATTGGTGGGTGACATAGGAGCGGTTATGCTCATTGATAGCATCGGTATGCTCTTTCTACCCTGGCTCCTGTGTTTGTCTGCCTACTGTATTTACGCTCTTATATATCCTGTATGGCGCCAACCACTGCTCAACTTGGGTCTATTATTACTACTAGTTTGGTGGCTGTCGCCCCTCATCAGTTTCGCTGCCTATTTTTGTTTATGGCACAGTCGTAGTCATATGTTACGCATATGGCACAGTCTCAAAGAAGAAGGTGAGCGCCAGCGCAGTTTCATTGAAGCCGTGGTCTATACTCTTTTAGCATGGGCGAGTGCGTTGGTCTTTGTTCTAATGTCTGAGGGGGCGCTCACGACGGTGTTAATGCAAATCACCTTTATCGGACTTGCGGCGCTCACGGTACCCCATATGTTGCTAGTTGATCTGGCTGACAAGTTGCACGACTGGGTTTTAAACAAATAAATAATAGTTATAAATTTAGCTTTTAATAACCTATGCGCCGTCTGCTATCGTGAGTAGCTATTCAAAATATAAGCTTTATTTTATCAACCAAAAAGTTAAATGATTTCCCAATGATGCCTATCGCCTTTAAGTTGTTTTTATGATTACGGATCCCCTGTTTTACTTTTTTGCAGTTCCTGCAATTCTTATATTTGGTATTGCTAAAGGTGGCTTTGGTAATGCCATAGGTGTGGTGGCTGTGCCGTTAATGGCTTTGGCAGTCAGTCCATTGCAAGCTGCAGCTATTTTGTTACCGATCTTGTGTGTTATGGATGTATTTGCAATTCGCAAGTTCTGGCGTCAGTGGGACGTAACTAACATCGTCATTATGTTACCCGCAGGTTGTGTAGGTGTGTTAGTAGGAAGTTTAACTTTTAGTTATTTAAACGAAGGTCATGTGCGTTTATTGATTGGTCTTTTAGCACTCATATTCGCTCTAAACTTTTGGCTCAAGTCACCAGGCTCGATCCAAAAGGAGCCAGATTATATCAAGGGTAGCTTCTGGTCTGTTATTGGCGGCTTTACTAGTTTCGGTATTCACTCTGGAGGACCTCCAGTAAATATATATTTATTGCCACAAAAACTGCATCCCAAAGTATTTATGGGTACCTGTGCAATGTTTTTTTGGATTACTAATTATGTCAAACTTATACCCTATTTTATATTGGGACAACTGGACAGCCAAAACTTGCAAACATCCCTGGTGTTGTTGCCTTTAGCTCCCATTGGAGTGGGCTTTGGATACTACTTACACACCCGAGTATCAACTCAAAAGTTCTATAACATCTTTAATTTCTTTTTAATTATTACCGGATGTAAACTCACTTACGATGGTATCATGGTGCTATAAAGACATCGCTTAACTTCGACTCAGATTACATCAGTTTTTGAGGGAGATTTTTGAGTAATGGCCTCTAATCATAGGCAAGTTTTATGCGTTTGGAACAGCACCTATTTAGCCGGGAGGATATTAATCAGTAACTCTCGTCAATGTCCCTTTGCACTCGGCGGGTATGACCGCGCAAATCAGACACTAGGGCAGACAGTTCATTAACGAGTAGGTCTGCTTTGTCTAATTTTCTTTCTAACATGAGGGTTTCGATTAAATCTGGTGAGGTAACTTCAGGTGGCGAATCAGAGCCTGCAATTAACCACAAAACAGGCACATTCAAGATGCCAGCTAATTCAATTAATTTGTTGGCCCTCGGGCTGGTCCGACTTGCTTCCCAGTTCGCAATGGTGCTTTTTTTGACGCCCATACGAAGGGAAAGTTGTGACTGTGAATAGCCACTGGCTTCGCGAGCGTTGATAATTCGGGTACTTAAAATAACGTCAGATGTTTTCGGTTCATTGGAAGGCATGAAGACTCGTTAAGATTATGAGTGAGCCACTACCTTACTACGTCAGACGTCAAAGATCAAAAAACACACTGATCGCAAGCTCAGATAAGTATATGGTTTGACTAGATAAAGTAATTATTTGATGGGCATCAGATGCATTTAAACTCAAGGTCTGAGTACTTAAAGTAGGTGTTTTTAGGGGGCTACTTTCGACTACTTTTGATTATTTTTGGTTATAAAATACACCTCTGTTTGAGTTGCACAAAAGGTCTAAATCGCTGTGTTAACATGATTTATATAATCGCTCTGGACGCCCAACACTGCCATAGTGTATTTCTACACTGATCTTGTTTAAGCCAACTAAATACTCTAAGTAACGTCTGGCTGTAGTGCGACTGGCACCAATATCACTGCCTATGTGTTCAGCATTAACAGCTTCAGTTTGTGTCGAAATAACCTGTAAAACATTACTTAGGGTGAGTTCATCAATGCCTTTGGGAAGGCGTACGTCAGTATTATTGGGAGCCTGAGTAAGGCGCGGCATTAGGTCATCTAAATCAGTTTGGTCAACTGCAGCGACACCTAAAAGCCGCTCGTGGTGTTGGAGGTAGTTAGTTAAACTGTTTTGTAGTCGTTCAAAGACTAAGGGCTTAAGAATATAATCAAAGACACCTCCATGCAGAGCGGCTTTGAGTACATCTACTTCTTTGGCGGCAGTAATAAGAATAACATCTGTGGCACAATCTTCAGCACGTAAATTGCGTAAAAACTCCATGCCATTGCCACTTGGGAAGTAAACGTCTAGCAGCAACAAGTCAGGTTTGAATACATTAACTAAGGCTTCTGCATCAGCAAGACTATGGGCGATGCCAACTAATTCAAAGCCTTCGATCCGCTGCAAATAGGTTTGTTGAATAAGGGCGTTTTGTGGGTTATCTTCGGCGATGACCACACGGATAGTGTTAACTTGTGTCATAAACTGGGTGCCTGCTTGGGTAGACTAATGGTCAGTCGACTACCACCTTTTGTGACGTTTTCCATCGCCACATACCCGCCCAAGCGAGCAGCAAGTTTTTGTACCAAATGCAGTCCAATACCGTGATCTTCACCATGTTTTGTACTATAGCCTTTGGTGAAAATTACTGAGTGTAAGTTAGAGTCAATGCCAGGGCCTTGGTCTTCAACTTCGAAGATAAGGTCGGTGCCATAATCTGTCATGGATATAGAAACTGTATTTCCACTTGCATCTGACATTAAGCAGGCTTCCATTGCATTATCAATGATATTTCCTACCATGCTCACTAACTGGTCTCTAGGAATGTGCAATGGGAGGTCACTCATGTGGCTTTCCGGGTCAATATATAACTCTAAACCAAGTTCTTTAGCCCGATTAAACTTTCCTAACAAGCACCCTGCAAGAATAGGGTCTGGCACTGTATCCATGAGCAATTTAATCAGCACTTGATGAGCTTGGTTTTCTTGACCAATCAGAGATAGAGCTTGGTCGGATGCACCGATTTGAATCAATCCAGCGATGGTATGAAGTTTGTTAGTGTATTCATGGGCCTGGCTGCGCAAGCTATCAGCATATTGTTGTATATGCTTGAGCTCCTGACTGACTAGATCTAATTCATCTTTTGGCCTAAAACTAGCGACTACGCCAATGACTTGAGTCTGCTTCAATAGTGGCAGGCGATTAACGATAAATGGTTTTTGGTTAAACCAAACTTCTTGTTCAAAAGCAGCTGTAGCAGTGAGTTGGTGATCTAACATAGGGCTATTGGGCATAATTGTAGTAATGTTTTGCCCCAACCACATTTTTTCTTTATCCAAGTCAAGAAAATGCAATGCTGCCTTATTAATGGTTGTGACTTCGCCATCAGCATTAGTGGTAATGATGCCCTCGCGCACAGATTCTAGAGTGGCATTACGCTCTTGATAAAGTTGCCCTATTTGTTCGGGTTCAAGACCAAAAATGGCCTTCTTAAAATGATTGGCAAACCATAAGGCGGTCAATAGGCTAAATCCAAAGCTGGCTAGGATGACCCACATTAAAGTAGCCCGGTATTTATTAATAACAGCATCTATATTGTCTAGTAGGTAGCCTACGGACACGAGACCAATAATGTCCTCGCCATTAGGTCCGAAAATGGGTGCGCGGGCCCGCATCGACCAACCCAAACTGCCTTTTGCTTTGGATATCACTGCGCGGCCATGGCTTAAGGTTGGACTGATGTTGTCGTTGTCATCATCCATCATTGAAGCGCCCAACTTAGCCGTATTAGGGTGGGCCAAACGCAGGCCCTGCTGGTTGCCGATGACCACAAATCGAGCATCAGTTTGGTTAGCTAAAGTCAGACTTAGTGGCTGTAAATAACTCGAATTATCGGCAAGCACAGCAGTGGTAACCTCTGGCATTGCCGCGATTGTTTTGGCCACATGTAAAGTCTTGAGACCAATTTCGTCATCCAAAGATTGACTCAGGTACTGCATTGCAAACCAGCCAAGCATACTGGTTTGTAATAATGCCATTAAACCCAAAATGAGCATCATTCGGCTTTTAAGCTTGAGTCGCCGAAAGGGTAGTTTCATCGTTTTTGTTGTTATTCTCATGTTCATATTCTACTGAATATTAGGTGTCTTTACTCGTGAACTTTATGACCAAAATAAATTTTACGGCCATAAACTATCCTCTTCATAAAATGCTCGTTAGTCTGCCCCTGCATAAAACAAAAACCATTAAGGACTCACAATGTTAAAAATATTTAAAACTAAGCAACGCATGTTGGTGACTGCGGCCCTGATGACCGGTCTTCTGGGCACAGGCACAGTCAATGCCAACATTGATTCGATTCACTTCCTTATTCCAGGTGGCGCAGGCGGCGGCTGGGATGGCACAGCGCGTGGCACAGGTGAAGCTCTTACCAATGCTGGACTAATTAACAACGCTTCATATGAAAATATGTCAGGTGGTGGTGGCGGTAAGGCCATTGCACACTTGATTGAAACAGCAGATCAAGCACAAGGTACGTTAATGGTGAACTCTACACCAATCGTTATCCGTTCTTTATCTAAAGTATTTCCACAATCTTTCAGGGATCTAACGCCAATAGCAGCCACCATTGGTGATTTTGGTGCTTTTGTTGTTAAGGCTGATTCTAAATATAAGACCTTTAATGATGTGATTGCAGACTACAAAGCTGACCCTCGCTCTGTCAATATTGCTGGAGGCTCCGCCCGTGGTAGTATGGATCACTTAGTCGCAGCAATGGCTTTTAAAGCTGCTGGTGCCAACCCAAATAACGTCAAGTATTTGGCCTTTGACGGTGGTGGTAAAGCCATGGCTAGTCTTTTATCAGGCGAAGCAGGACTGCTTTCAACAGGCTTCAGTGAAGCATTAGCTTTAGCTGCTGCGGGTGAAGTTCGTATTTTGGTGATGACAGGTGATCAACGCTCAGATGCTGCGCCCAATGTACAAACATTAAAAGAGCAGGGTTATAATGCCACTTTCGTCAACTGGCGCGGTTTTTTTGGGGCACCAAGTTTGTCTAATGCACAAGCAGACGAGTATGCTCAAACCTTAGCACAAATGTATTCTACTCCAGAGTGGGAAAAAGTTCGGTCACGTAATGGCTGGACTGAAATTTTCAAACCCCGCGCTGAGTTTGTTACTTTTCTTGAAGAACAAGAGGAAGTGGTGGGTAACCTAATGCGCGAGCTCGGTTTCCTATAATTGATTGACCTCATTGGTTAGTTAATTCACTTGCGTTTGAGTCAGCAGCCACTAATGCTGGCTCAAACCTTTTTTCATTAATAATGGCATAACCCATGAACTTAACTAAAGACCGCTTTGGCGGGTTATTGTTTCTATTATTATCAGTAACTTATGGTTACTACGCTGCTGATATACCTTTACTCCCAAGAGACAAGTTTGAACCCTTTCATGCCCAAACAATGCCTTACTGGTTGTCGGGACTGGGCGTTATTTTTTCCATTCTATTAATTGTTTTAAAACCAGCCACAGTTGCCGAAAATGAGCCACTTTTAAAATCAAATATTCTGCTTATGTTGGGCTTGATGGCCTTCACTTTTATCTTTTCTGTGGTCTTGCCTTGGTTGGGTTTTCCCATCACTACAAGTCTTTTTTTAGCCTCAAGCTATTGGCTTTTAGGCGAACGTAGAATCAAAATACTGGTGTTTGCTTCGGTCCCTTTTGCGCTTATTTTTTGGTTGCTATTAACCCAAGTACTGGACGTTTATATTGCGCCAGCACGATTGATATTTTGGTAGGAGCGGGACATGTTTGAAGGTATTTTTACTGGCTTATCAACGGCCCTAATGCCATTTAACTTAATGATGGTGGTGGTGGGTTGTTTTGCTGGAACTTTTATAGGCATGCTGCCGGGTCTTGGGCCGATATCTGCAGTCGCCTTGATGATACCCATAACTTACACATTAGACCCTTCATCAGGCATTATATTAATGGCTGGGGTCTATTATGGTGCCGTATTTGGTGGCTCTACATCGTCGATTCTTATTAATGCACCCGGGTGTGCAAGTACCTTAGTCACCACCTTTGATGGCTATCCTCTGGCACAAAAAAACCAAGCGGGCAAGGCCCTGGCCTTAGCTGCTTATGCGTCCTTTTGTGGAGGCACTGTGGGTGCAATTATTCTGATATTTGCAGCACCTGCTCTGGCTAGTGTTTCACTCAGTTTTCAGTCGTCTGATTATTTTGCCCTCATGCTGTTAGGTCTCACCTCAGTGGCAGCCTTTGCTGGAAAAGGGCAGGTGATTAAAGCCATGATGATGACCGTATTTGGTTTAATGATTGCAACCGTAGGTAACGATGTTATTACGGGAGCACCAAGGTACACTTTTGGACAAATGGACTTAGTAGACGGCATTAGCTTTTTATTGTTAGCCATGGCGACTTTTGCTTTAGCAGAGGTCATGATGACCATCCTGCGTGGCAATATGTTCTCCACGAGTGAAACGATGAAACCCGTGGCCTTAAGCAGTATGAAACTATCACGCTCTGAAATAAAAGAAGTAGCGCCAACGGTGGCTCGGTCTTCTGTATTTGGTTTTATTGTGGGTGTTTTGCCGGGGGCAGGGGCTACTATTGCTTCATTTTTAGCCTATGGACTGGAGCGTAATTTAGCACCAGAGCGATTGCGTAAAATGTTTGGCAAGGGCGCCCTCAGAGGGCTTGCTGCGCCAGAAGCAGCCAACAATGCCGCTTCCACGGGTTCTTTTGTACCCTTGCTTACCTTGGGAATTCCTGGGTCAGGCACTACGGCAATCATGTTAGGAGCTCTAATCGCTTATGGTATTCAACCGGGTCCTCGCTTGTATGTAGATCATCCTGATGTATTTTGGTCAGTTATTATTTCTATGTACTTTGGTAACTTAGTGCTATTAATTTTGAACCTGCCATTAATTCCTTACATTTCTAGGTTGCTGTCCATTCCTCCACAAATATTAAACCCATTAATTATTTTCTTTTCCATTATTGGAGTGTATCTGGTGAGTTTTAACACCTTTGATATCCAAATGATGGTGTTTATTACGCTCATTGCAGTTGGTTTGAAATTTCTTAATTTTCCTATGGCGCCCATGTTGCTGGGCTTTATTTTGGGAGGTATGTTGGAAAAGAATTTGAGTCGAGCATTGGTGGTCAGTGATGGGAGCTTTAACTTTTTGTGGAACCGACCCCTGACTCTAACGATTACGTGCATTACCCTAGTTATCTTGTTTTTACCTAGCCTGCTAAAGTTGGGCCGCCAAATGGGTGTGAAAATGATGAGTGCTGCAGATTAACAAAGGTTAAGTCAGTGACGTGTAAAGTGATTAATGGGTGATAGAAACCAATAATAAAATGGTTTTTCAAGAGGCCCAATGTGGTTTATCATAAGCCCTCAAAGGAGCCTGTGCTTTGCAACAAACTAGGCCCATCACGACCTATCTCACACTATTCTTCAGGACACTAACATGGACCAAAAAATACGTGATTTTCCATCGGCCTCAAGACGCCTGCGACTCGGGTTTGTGGGCGGTGGGCAGGGCGCTTTGATCGGTGAGGTACACGCTAATGGCGCGCGCCTTTCAAACCGCTGGGATATTGTTGCAGGAGCCTTATCATCCAACCCAGAGCGTGCCAAGGCGTCTGGTAAAGCCTGGTTGTTGGCTGACGACCGTGTTTATTCTGATTACCGTGAAATGGCGCAGGCTGAAGCCACTCGTGAAGATGGTATTGAAGCCGTGAGTATTGTTACTCCTAACTATTTGCATGCGCCGATTGCCAAAGCCTTTATGGATGTTGGCATCGATGTTATTTCTGATAAGCCCCTCACTACATCTCTGGAAGAAGCTCTAAATCTTGCTAAGACACAGATAGAATCTGGTGTCATTTTTGGTGTGACTTATGCTTATTCTGCTTACGTCATGGTTAGGCAAGCCCAAGCTATGGTGCGTTGTGGTGATCTGGGTGATATACGCCAAATCCATGTGGAGTACTTTCAGGATTGGGCGATGGACATCACGGACCAGAGTGACGATGCTCCTTGGCGTTTAAATGTGGCTCAAAATGGCCCATCGTTTACGGTGGGAGACATTGGCACTCATGCCGAACATTTAGCTCGTTTTGTCTCTGGTCTGCGCATAAACGCGGTAAGGGCCGACTTCCATGTTACTGGCAAGCCTAAGCATCTGGAGGATACGGCATTCATGCAGTTGCGCTTTGAAGGGGGAGTGCCAGGAACTCTCATGGTGAGTCAGACCATGGCTGGCAGTCAGTGTGGTTTAAGGTTAAGGGTGTGTGGCACTAAAGCCAGTCTAGAGTGGCATCAAGAACAACCTGAATTTCTCCACCTGCGTGCCATAGGGGCCCCTGAGCAAATTATTTCTCGTGGTCATGGTGCGGGTATGAGTCCAGCCACAGAACGATTGTTGCGCATGCCTCGGGGCCATCCAGAAGCTTTAACTGATGCATGGGCTAATCTGTATCTAGAATTCGCTGTAGCCATTCAGGCGCGCAGAGAGGGCACCGACCTACCCAAAGATTTTTTAGCCTACCCAACCATTGCGGATGGTGTGGATGGCATGCGCTTCGTTGAGGCAGCCATAAAATCAAATCAAACAGAGGCTTGGGTGTCTTGCAGAGAAGAGGCCTAATACTGAACCATAATTTCGTTGCGACGTAAAAAGGGCAGTACCCATGGGGCATCGTAACGTGCCATCTCTGGCTCGCTAGTAGGTGTAATGCCTTTGTCTTTGAGCCACGCCATTAATTCTGCAATTTTCCTATCGACCTTAATCGGCCCTGCAAAACCTGAAAAGCGAATGGCTGCATAATTTCGGGCCGGCACTTCTCTGATGATCACTGCTGGATTGTTAGGAGTGGGTAAAGTACTGAGAGTGTACTTTTCAGGCATCACAAAATGAACTAACCACTGACCATTTTTTGCTTGCATACTCACAGGTGCAGTCATATTAATTTGTTCTGATTCCAGTTTCATGCTCACGGGAGCGGTCATTTTAATTTTATTTTTAGCGCTTTCATTAGCGGTGTCACTAGGCGACTCACTAGAGGTGTTGTTACCAAAAATATAATTTGCAATGACTTTAAAGCCAGCAGTGCCGGCATCGTCCATATCTCCTCCAACACGGGTCTCTGCCACAATCATTGGCTTGTATGCTCGCAATTCAAATTTTTCAAAGGCTTCAATAACGGTGTATTTGGGTTCTTCAATAGCCATGGTGTATTCCGCAAAAAATATGCAAGTGAAACTTAATAATAACCCCTTTAACATGTCATTAATCCTGGTTTAATAGTTGTCGTTCAGTCGGGGCATATATTACCCCCAAATATCCAAATTTAGTTTTTGTTGTGTGCCTGGAAACACGATGTCTTTAATATTTTGTTTTGAGATATTAAATGCGTGGTGTATGACATCTCCATAAACATCTCTAGCATCAGTTGTTTGGCGCAGATCACGCTGTTCAAACAACTCCTTTTTGCTAAGCCCTGGCCAATCAGTTATGACCCTTGAGGACTTGATTAGTCCTCCTGCAAGAAAAATAGCTGAAGCCGCTCCGTGGTCTGTGCCTTCAGTGCCATTTTCCTTAGCTGTGCGCCCAAATTCAGTTACTGTGATGACAATTGAGTTGTTCCAAACCTCTTTTGAGTAAGAAGCAAATGAGCTAATAATTTTATCAAGTTTTTCAAGGTGGCGCGCATGATTGCCATGTTCTCCCCCCTGTCTGGAGTGCGTGTCGAACCCAGAATACTCCACAAATCCAACTTTTGGGCCACCCACCTGACTCATTTGTTTGGCGACTTCTCGAGCCAACCACTCTGGTTCATTATTGTTATCATAACGGCCATAAGATTTTAACGTACTTTTCGTATGTTTTGAGAGCGCCATGTCGTCCTTCCATATACCTTTAAGCAGCGTGTCATTATCCGTAAAAATAGGGTTTTTAAAATTGGTTGGATAAAGACTTTCAGTAATAGCTGTAGACTTACAAATTAAAGGAGTAGGTAAAGTCAGGGCTAAGCTCGATAAGTTTGAGACTTCCATGGCCCTACCAAGCCAGCCTGTGCTGGTTGCATAAGGCGCGCCACCACCACCCTCCATGAGGTTCTGGCCTTCAAAATGTGACCGTCCATAATAATCAAAGCCTGTGGCATGAACGATGCCTGCGTTGCCTGCATGCCATCGATCAGAGAAATTCTTCATGCTCGGGTGCAAACCAAAATTACCGTCAAGTTTAAGTGTATTTTCTACAATACAGCTGCTTCTGATATCGTAAATTTTTTTATCTTGTAAAGGCTGAACAGCAGCTAACCCATCCATACCGCCCCGCAGTAAAATAACAAAAACATTACCGATGTTTGAATCTGATGCACTCGAAAAAATACTGTGCCCCATAGTATAAGCAACGGCAGAAGCTGCAGAAGCTTTTATAAAATCTCTTCTGTTCATCATTAGCTCCTAAGAAAGTCTGGCGAACACAGAAGAGCGACGATCTGACTCTGAAAGGGCCTTGAGTCACTCACGAATGTTTGCGAATATTGTGATAAATTGAATCGGTCTAAATCAGTGCTGTTAAAACCATTTTGTATAATGGAGGTGCAGATATCAGATTTATAGTTTGAAGTGGCCCCAATTAATGCGCTAAATTTAACTCGGCGATCTAAGTATTCATTAGATAACCAGTCCTCTTCTACCTCTGCCCAGCCATTAGGTTGGGCTGCCTCACCATGCATTAACCCAAGTTCCCTTAAAATGCTATCCATATTTTTTAACTTAAATCGCCCGTAGCTGGGCACTTTTGGTACTCCCAAGGGAGGGCTTACATTAAACGTCTTGAGACTTTGGTAGGCCCATACCTCTGGGTTTAAGAACTTATCCTGCTTGTGGTCAAGGGTTTGTAATATATCTAAAAGCCCTAGGTAAACTGCCGCTAATTGGCCTTTGTGATTCATATAAATAGCGCTAAGTTGTTGCACATGCTTGGGATTAGGCTCATCACTAATGAAATGCTGGCAAAGTCGAAAAGATACGTGCCTTGCCGTGTCTTCTAATACGATAAGGTCCTCAACTACATCCTTTAATTGACGGGTTCCTGTTTTTGAACTCTTGTACTTTTTGCCTAATACTTCGTGCGTACCAGGCTGATGATAATCCTCTACAAATTGTGCTTTATAAACATTGTCCCAATCTTTAACCCTCCAGCCAGTTAGGATGTTGGTCATACCATTCACATCTTCTTGAGTGTATCCATTGATGGGTGTTACGGTGAACAACTCCAATGTCTCGCGGGCCAAATTTTCATTGGTACCATCGGTGGTCCATTTCTGTTTTCGAGCCTTAGACTTATCACCAGTAGAATTATTATTATCTAAATACAAAAGCATGGCTGAGTGAGAAACGACCTTAAAGACTAGGTCTGACATGCTGCCAAACATATTTTTTCGGATCATTTCGTGAAAGTGAGGAATGCAAGTGCCATTGTTATTGGCTTCGGATACTGTGAAGTAGTTTAACCAGAACAGCCATAATCGATTGGCAAAGTCTTGATTCGTATTGATGCATAGGTCGGCCCTTCTTAGAGCGGACAGCCATAAAGGTCTTCGTGCTTTTAAAGTGAAGACACGATCTGGATCTTCTTGATCCTTGAGAGCTTGTTTTTCCTCTTTTTCCAATTGTTTTCGGTAAACGATACCCGCAGTTTGGTTTAACGTGATTCCTGAATATATTTTGCGATGTTCGTCACTGAGTCCGCGTTTGATGGACTTTAAAAGCGGCTTAATACGGTTGTTAGAGATGTAGCTTTTGTTATTTTCAATGGATTTTCTAGCGTTAGTGAACCATTGATTTTCACTAATTGGGTCATCACCTAAGCGAAAGCCAAAGCCAGCTCTTCGACTGATCCAGTCAGCTGATTTTTCCATTTGAAGGCCTCCATATTATTTCTAAAAAGTGAAACTAATTCATCCTTAATTCACCCTTTTATATAACAAATGGTAAATCATAACAACTGATCAGCACTTTTCTGAAGTTTTCATTAGTCAGAATAATGGACGTATCGAGTTTGAACAGAACCCAGGCTTTGCCGATTGAGGTTAGGTGGGGATTCAACTAATAAACACAGAGGGCTTTAGGCCTTGGGTAGCACCCAGTCTTTTCTTAGAAAATGGCAGGTATAGCCGTTGGGTATTTTCTCCAAGTAATCTTGGTGATGGGGTTCAGCTTCCCAAAAGTCACTCACAGGCTCAACCTCGGTCACCACTTTACCCGGCCACAACCCTGATGCATTGACATCGTTAATAGTGCGCAGAGCCTCCTGTTCTTGTTCTGGTGAAACAAAGTAAATAGCTGACCGATAGGACGGCCCTAGATCATTGCCTTGCCTCATGGCTGTGGTTGGATCATGTATTTGAAAAAAGAGTTCTAATAATGTGCGAAAGCTTGTGACTTGGGCATCAAAAATAATTTCAATTCCCTCTGCATGATAACCATGATTTTGGTAGGTTGCATTGGGAACATCTCCGCCAGTGTAACCGACTCGAGTCGATATAATGCCGGGTAGTTTGCGGATCAGATCTTGCATTCCCCAGAAACAACCTCCAGCCAGTACAGCGCGTTCATTAGACATTTTTTGGTTCCTAATTGGTGTGTTTTCGTTGTGGTGCTGAGTTGGCATATCTGCACATAAGCCAATGTTCGAGCTTTTCAGCTGACATGGGTTTGGCAATGTAATAACCTTGAATCAGCGTGCAATTCATTTGTTTTAGTAGTAGCGCTTGTTGGGCATTTTCTACCCCCTCAGCAATAATTTCAAGGCCAATGTTTTTTCCTAAATCTAGGGTCGATTGCACAATGCTCATGTGTTTGCTGTTGTGCTCCATGCCCAAGACAAAAGACCGGTCTATTTTTATTTGGCTTAAAGGCAGTTGATTGAGTAATGTCATTGAAGAATAGCCTGTGCCAAAATCATCTAAACTGATGCCAACTCCTAAGTCTCTCAGCTTCTGTAAAATGGTAATGCATTCAGTGGGATTCCCCAAGACCAAATTTTCAGTAATTTCAAGGGTTAAAAAGTGAGCTTCAATGTTATTTTTTCGCAGGTGTTGAGTGATGTATGTGACCAGTTCGGGTTCATCTAAATCACGCGCTGAAATATTGATTTGCAAGGCGAGTGTATGCCCCATGCTGTGCCACTGGCCTAATTGTTTGAGGCTGGTCTCAATGACCCAATGGGTAATGTCCACAATCACGTGAGACTGCTCTGCTAATTTTATAAATTCTGAAGGAGCAATTGCGCTGCCATCGGATTGAGGCCAACGTATTAAGCACTCGACCCCCTGCACCGTATTATGTTGAGCACTAACTAAGGGCTGATAGTGAAGTTCAAATTCGGTTTCAGAGATCGCACTAGGGAGCCGTGCTATGAGTTCAGTATTGCGCTCGTTTAGTAAAGCCCTTGTATGTTGTTGGCGAGTCATGCGTATAATTTTGTTGATACTGCTCAAACTGAATTGCATCACCAAGGTCACAAATATGCTACCACCGAGTAATATCGTGGCGACGACAAGGTCAAATATACTAGCCGCGACTTTATAGTAGACGGCTAACGTCATAATTGCGTAACCCAGAATAAAAAAACTGATGAGGATAATAAGGCAAAGCCAACCCCAGCTTAACTCTCGCTTATAAATAATATAGGCGGGTCGTAAGGATTGGGTGAGTAAGGCAATCCCCAAAAGCGTAAACGCAAGCGCTATGATTTTGATCATTGTGTCGTCATTAGTTTAACAAGAGTTAGATAAAAGAATAGATTTATAGTTTCAAAACACAAGTCTATCACTTTTTCATGGCTCGTTATTGGTTGCAGCTTTGGCCTCGAATTTCGAAGTATTGTCCCCATCTGGCTAAATATCATCAGCTCATGTTTAAGGCTTGAAGCGCCTATGCTGGGGTGACTCGTTTTTAAACCCTACTTGGCCTAAGTAAAGGGAGTATTGGGAATTGAGCAAGTCCTATCTTGTGTTGATGTATATCAGGAGAAAATGTATAATACCGCGCGCGCAAAATTCGTTGGTGTCATATTAGGCGTCAGTTCCTGACACATCGCGTCCATTTAACTTCCCTGTTGTAACTGACCTTCAGGCTAAACGAGCGTTGTTTCGCGAGCCTTTTTGACTTGCCCAACGTCTGGTACAAAACATGAGCGAAAGCTTTGCAGATCTATTTGAAGAATCCTTAGTAGCTGTTGAAATGCGTCCTGGTGCCGTTCTTACGGGCACCGTATTAGATATCGACGGTGACTGGGTAACAGTGCACGCAGGCCTCAAGTCTGAAGCCATCATTCCTATTGAAGAATTTTACAACGATTCTCGTGAAATAGAAGTGAAGATCGGCGATCAAATCAAGGTGTCTCTAGAAAGTGTTGAAGATGGCACCGGTGAGACCAAACTTTCACGTGAAAAGGCCAAGCGCGCCGAAGCGTGGGATGAATTGCAAACGGCCTTTGATGAAGAAGCGACCATTACTGGCGTTATCAACGGCAAGGTTAAGGGCGGCTTTACGGTTGCCATCAACAACATTCAGGGTTTCTTACCTGGCTCATTAGTCGATGTGCGTCCAGTACGTGACGTGGATCACTTGGAAGGCCAGGAACTAGAATTTAAGCTGATTAAGCTGGATCAGAAGCGTAATAACGTCGTTGTATCGCGCCGCGCAGTCATGCAAGAAGCGAATAGCGCACAACGCGACGAATTGCTGGCGAGCATTGAAGAAGGTATGGACGTCACAGGATACGTTAAAAACCTAACCAACTACGGTGCTTTTGTAGACCTAGGTGGCGTCGACGGTCTGTTGCATATTACTGATATGGCATGGAAGCGCATTGCGCACCCAAGTGACATGTTGAACCCAGGAGACGAAATTACTGTTCGTGTTATCAAATTTGACAAAGACAGTGGTCGTTTATCTTTAGGTCTTAAGCAGTTGCAAGAAGATCCATGGGCATCGATTAAAGCCCGCTACCCGAATGGCCACCGTGTACAGGCCACTGTAACTAACCTAACCGATTACGGTTGCTTTGCTTCTATCGAAGATGGCGTTGAAGGTTTGGTACACGTGTCTGAAATGTCTTGGACTAACAAGAATATCCATCCTTCTAAAGTTGTCAATGTTGGTGACGCTATGGAAGTGATGATCTTGGATGTTGACCAAGAACGTCGCCGTATCTCTTTAGGCATCAAGCAATGTGTGGGTAACCCATGGGCTGAATTTGCGGAGAAGTATGCAGCGGGTGACAAGGTTGTTGGCAATATCAAAACCATCACTGACTTTGGCATCTTCGTTGGCCTAGAAGGCGACCTAGATGGTTTAGTTCACATGTCTGACATTTCTTGGGAAGTGGAAGGCGAAGCTGCCCTTCGCGACTACAAGAAGGGTGATGAAGTGAGTGCAGTGATCTTGTCTGTAGACTCTGAGAAAGAGCGTATTTCTTTGGGCATCAAGCAACAAGAAAGTGATCCATTTAGTGAGTATGCAGCCGCTAACGAGCGTGGCACCATTGTTAATGGTATCGTTAAGTCAGTGGAAGCTAAAGAAGCCGTCATTGAGCTTGCTGAAGGCATCGACGCCATCCTTAAAGCTTCTGAGATTAGCATCGATCGAATCGAAGATGCTCGCAACGAACTTAAGGTTGGCGACAGTGTTGAAGCTAAGATTGTAGCTGTTGACCGTCGTAATCGCTCCATTAATTTGTCAATCAAGGCCAAGGATGTAGCAGATGAGAAGCAAGCCATTCGTGACGTTCGCGAAATGGATGTGACTGCTGATGGTCCGACGACTATTGGTGACTTGATTAAGGCGCAGATGGGTAAGCAATAAGCGACTATAATCGGTACTTTAAAAAGGGAGTGCTTCGGCGCTCCCTTTTACGTTACGCCTTGGTTGTGCCGCCTTTTGTGTTGACAAAAAAGCTGACTAAAGACTTGTTTGAGTATGTGAAAAATTGTTATGAATAACTCCCCGGTACAAAACTTTTGGCAACTTGTGAGTGGTAATGCCGATCAATTGCTAAGTTTAGTGGATGAAGAATCAGAATTGGCTCATGAGCTACTTGAAGAAGTGCAGCATCAACTGTCAGACATAGATCCTCACTTGACGGTATTTTGTGCGCGTGACGAGTCTGGAACAGGCATAGAGCTGGTATTTGGTTGCGATGGGTATAGTCAAAGTATTGATACGGTTTTATTTCTTGTGGCTGCAGCGCCAAAAATAAGTCAGATCAAGGTCCTTGCTTTTAACCCAAGGATAGAAAACATTCCAGAAGCCATAGAAATTGGTGATGCTGTGTTAGAGCTGAATGAGTTATTTTTTGGTTTGCGCAACATAGGTGAAGAATTACATTTAGATCTATACCTAGATGATCTGCCCATCGTCGATGACGCCCCTCAAACTGATGCGGCGCTTATGTTCTTAGATGCAATTGTGGGTGAATACGATCTGATGACCCGAATTCATAGTGTTAACTGGCTAGACTTGCCTGAAGATCCCCTAGATCATGGGCTCAAACCTTTAATCGAGTTGCGCAAACAATTTGATTTGCTGCGGCCAAAGCGCCCCGCATTGGGTGAAGCGCTGCATTAAATTTGTTACCATTGTCCCTTATCAAATTGTCCCTCTTCACATTGATACGGAAAGATACACATGGAACCGATTTATATTTTTACCTTCACGGGTGTGTTTGCCATGGGGGCCACTCTCAGTGCGCGCCAAGTTAGCCATGACGTATTAACCTACAACCAACAAGCTTTTGAAACCTCTGAAGGCAGTGAAGACATGGCTAAGGTGTCAGGTCTCTACCTAGCGGCGGGCAATCTGGCAGCCATCGCACTCATTGCAAGTTTAGTTTATGGTGGCCAAAATCTAACTTGGTGGATTCCTGTTAGCTTTTTAGTCATCACTTTTCCAGCGACTTACTATATATTGCTGTGCCGCATGCTAAAGCCAAAGCCGGGTAGTCTGCTATACACTGTCTTATCTTTGATCGGTCTGGTGCCGATGGTGCAAGGTTGGATGGTATAAAATGATTGACGATATGGTGTGGGCTTTTGCTGGATTAATGGCTTTAATTGCTGTTTATTTTGTGTGGCGCGCTCGAGTTCATAATGATGTCAGTAAGGCGTCTGGCGATGATGCAAACGCTGCAGCGCTGGAGAAATCTATCAGCCAGCAACTCACTATGGCACAGCTAGAAGTTAAACTTGAGCAAGCACAAGCAGAAGCTGCACTATTACAAACCCAAGTGCAAGAATCACAACTAAAGCACACCCAAATGCAGGCCCAACTGGGGCAATTATCTGTTGACAATGCGAGTTTACAAACTCGGCTTGAAGCGCAGCAAGAGGCCCATCAGTTACAACAGCAACAGCAGCAGCAATCGCAGCATACTTTTGATACCTACCTCAAACAATTTGCTGAGTCTTCCTTGAAACAGCAAGCGCATCAGTTGTCTTCCCAAAATCAGGACCAACTCGGTCATTTACTAAATCCCTTAAAGCAGCAGTTGGGTGACTTTCGCAAAAAGGTTGATGATGTTTATGACAAAGATGCACGTGATCGAGCAGGTTTAACCCAACAAATTAATAGTTTATTAGAGTTAAATAATAAGCTTAGCAGTGATGCTATTAACCTAACTAAGGCGCTCAAAGGTGATAATAAAGCCCAAGGTAATTGGGGTGAAATGGTATTAGAACAAGTATTGGAGCAATCAGGTCTGCGTAAGGATTACGAATACCATAGTCAAGTTAACCTGACGCAAACCGATGGTAAACGTTTGCAGCCAGATGTGGTCATCCACATGCCAGAAAATAAAGATGTGGTGGTGGATGCAAAAGTCACCTTAGTGGCTTACGAGCAATATCAAAATGCTGAAGATGATGCCCAGCGCAGTTCTGCTTTAGCCGACCACTTAGCCTCTGTGAAAGCCCATATCAAAGGCCTCAGTGGTAAATCTTATGAAAGTGCTGAAGGGGTGTCTAGTTTAGATTATGTGCTGTTATTTATTCCGATAGAATCAGCCTATATGTTGGCCTTACAAGCCGATTCAGAATTATTCGTGAGTGCTATGAAGAATAATATTATGCTGGTCAGTCCTGCGACCTTACTAATGGTGCTGCGCACGATTCACAATATATGGCGTTACGAAAAGCAGAGTCAAAATGCCAAACAAATTGCCCTGCAAGCTGAAGAAATGCATAAAAAGCTGGTTGATTTTGTGACCTCAATGGATCATGTTGGCAGCCACCTTATTCGGGCTCAAGATGCTTACGATATCGCTCATAAACGTTTATCTTCAGGCCGAGGTAACCTCATCAGTCGAGCTCAAAAGATCGTTAATCTAGGGGGCATTCAGCCCAAGAAAGCGCTACCAGAAGCCTTAATAGAAAAGGCCAGCGAAGAGGACACGGACCTTGAGCCTTGATGTTGGAGCGCGCCTTAAAATGGTGCGTAAAAAGCGGGGTCTATCTCAGCGAGAATTGGCTAAGCGGGCTGGGGTAACTAATAGTACCATTTCATTGATTGAACAAAACCGAGTGAGCCCATCTGTGAGCTCTTTGAAAAAAGTGCTCGATGGTGTGCCGATGTCACTGCAAGCCTTTTTTGTTGAAGAAATACCTGCGCAGCAACAAGTGTTTTATAAAAGTCATGAGTTGCCAGATATGGGCTCAGGTAAGGTAGCCATGCGCCTAGTTGGTTACAATCATGACCCGCGTTCTCTATCGTTACTGCATGAAACCTATCCTTCAGGGGCAGATACTGGAGTGGATATGTTGCAGCACGAAGGAGAAGAAGCGGGCATCATTATTAGTGGGAGTTTGGAAGTGACCGTGGCAGAACAAGTGACCATATTACACCCAGGGGATGGCTACTATTTCACTAGCTCGCAACCCCATCGTTTCCGTAATTTAGACGATCAGCCTTGTGTTTTGGTGAGTGTCAACAACCCTGCCAGCGTTTAATTATGTCGATACGTCAATTGGAATTATTAGGCACGCCAGGTTGCCATCTGTGTGACTTGGCTGAGGCCTTAATTGCTGGCTGTTTAGACCTTTCGCAAGTAGAAGTCGAGTTAATTGATATTGCACAAAACGATGACTTGATCGCGCGTTATGGTATTAAAATTCCTGTGTTACGTTGTCCTAAGAGCCAAGCAGAGTTATGTTGGCCGTTTGATGAACTTGCGGTTAAGGCCTTTTAATCCAGACTAAAAAAATCCTTTACTGTGACCTCAGTCTGTTGCGCTAGTTCATCTGTGGTTTGCCCCCTCAGATGAGCCACACGTTCTAAAATATGTGTCAAATAGGCAGGTTCATTGCGGCTAGATTTTGGTTTTGGGCGCATATCCCTGGGCAAAAGATAGGGGGCGTCTGTTTCTAGCATGAGTCGTTGGTGAGGGATCATTCTCACGGCTTTACGTAAGTGTTCTCCTCGACGTTCGTCACAAATCCATCCCGTAATCCCAATGTGAATATCAAGGTTTAAAAGTTGCTTTAAAAAGGTCTCAGTGCCAGTAAAGCAATGCAATACTGCTTTGCCAAAACCACTTCGGTATTGCGTGAGGAGCTCCAAAAACTCACCAGCGGCATCACGCTCATGCAAAAATAATGGTAATTGAATGTCTTTTGCTACTTGGAGGTGTTGTTCAAAGCTATCGAGTTGTTGAGTTGGAGTGGAGAAATTACGATTAAAATCTAGTCCTGTTTCGCCAATGGCTAACACTTTTGGATGCTGCCACAGCTGAACTAAGTGTTGCCATGACTCTGGGTTATTGTCACTGGCATTGTGGGGGTGGAAGCCGGCGGTAGCAAAGCGTTCACAAGGCAAACTAGGGTCTAAGGCCAAGGCCAATGCTTGTTGGCTGGTTTGGACACAGGTGCCCGTGATAATGTGACGGTATACGCCTGCGTCAAGGCTGCGTAGCAAGGTTGCGTGAAGGTCTTTGTGGAAGCGAGCATTGGTTAAGTTGACACCAATGTCAGTTATATTAGAACATTTCAACGTCATCAGCTTCAGATTCGTCTGCTGGATCTGGGCTACTAGCATGATAGATGGCAATGGCCTCTTCAATGCTGGCACCACCCATGATGGATGCAAACATCAAGCGTTCAGATTCCATTGAATAGGAGTCGTGGAGATTAGACTGTAGCTCCATCCATGCCACTGGATCTTGCAATCGGTCTGGGTTTTGAATTAACGCGGACATGTCGTCTAGGCTTTTAATAACATGTCCAAGGCGTTGATCAAGTCGATCAAAAAATTGAAAATCTACAACGGCGTTATTAACCTTCGCTTTTGCAGCTGTTGAGGCGGCCTGAATTAATTCTAGTTCTAATTGGTCTTTGGGCTCGACACTAGAAATAGCAGCGGCTGAATCATGGATGGTTAAAACGTGGTCAGCAATTTGTGCGAAGGTACTGCTCAAGGTATCAACATTGGCGTTACTATCACTTAAGCTCGTGCGAATTTGAGCGATGGTTATACCCAACATCGTCAAAGTATCTTTGATGTGATTAAAGTCACCCAAATCATTGTCTTTATTGAGGCTATCGTCAGTCATTAATTAAGCCTTAGTAAAGCCAATGGTTTCGAGTGGGGCGACATAAATTTATTAAATCTAACATGGGCAAGATGGTACCACTTGTAGTGACTTGAAATAATCATTCTTTGGTCTTGTTTTACAACCTTTAAGTATCTGAACACCCCTAAGAAACGTTATAATACGGTTAGTATAGGTGTTTGAGTTTAGTTTAGTTAATTTAGTTTAGTCAATAGTCCACCGATAACTTAAGTTCAAGGTGGCTAGTGATTTTTTACTCAGGTTTTTCGATGAATTTATTACGTTTACAACAAGTCCATCTAGCTTTTGGCGATGTGGCCATACTTGATGATGTCGATTTACAAATTGATGCGGGTGATCGAGTGTGTCTAATCGGTCGTAATGGGGCAGGCAAATCAAGCCTTATCAAACTATTGGTGGGTGAACAACTGCCAGACAGTGGCTCTATTTGGCGCAGTCCAGCGTGTAAAATTGGCTACTTACAGCAAGATTTGCCTGATCGTGAAGACTTGTGTGTCAATGAATTAGTGGCGATGGGCATGGGTGAAGTTTACGATCTGCGTAAGCGTCATGAAGAAATCGCCATGGGTCAGCTCGATGACAAAGCCATGAAACAATTAGAAATTGTGAGCCACCGTATTGACGAATTAGATGGTTGGCAAATGGAACCTAAGGTCGAACGCATCTTGACCCGCCTTAAGTTAGATGGCACCCAAGTTTTGAGCCAGTTGTCAGGTGGTTGGAGACGGCGTGTTGCTTTAGCTCGAGCCTTGGTATCCGAGCCCACACTATTGCTGTTAGATGAGCCTACTAACCATCTGGATATATTAGCTATTGAGTGGCTAGAAAAACAGCTATTAGAATTTAACGGGGCCATTATATTTATTACCCATGACCGCAGTTTCTTGCAAGTATTGGCGAATAAAATTGTAGAATTGGACCGTGGACACTTAAATTACTTCCCGGGCGATTACGAGCGGTTCTTAGCTTATCGTGAGCAGCAGTTAATGGAGGAAGATCGCCATAATGCTCTATTTGATAAAAAGTTAGCGCAAGAAGAAGTATGGATCCGACAGGGTATTAAAGCACGCCGCACCCGCAACGAAGGGCGTGTCCGGGCTTTGGAATCACTCCGTAAAGAGCGCGGTGAACGCCGAGAACGGCAGGGTAATGTGAAATTACAGCATGCACAAGCTGCTAAATCTGGCCAGCTCGTGTGTGAGTTAGACAATGTTAGTCACGGTTATGGCGAGCAACAGTTAATCAAGAATTTCGATTTAAACCTGTTGAAACTAGACCGTATTGGCTTAGTGGGTGCTAACGGTGTAGGCAAATCTACCTTACTCAAAGTGATACTGGGTGAACTAGAGCCTAAATCTGGCAAGGTCAAGCGGGGCACCAAATTGGAAGTGGCTTACTTTGACCAATTACGTGATCAATTAGACCTCACTAAGACAGTCATGGATAACCTTGCTGAAGGCCGTGAGAGCATTAATATTAACGGTAAAGAACGCCATGTGATGAGTTATTTGGGAGATTTTCTTTTTTCTCCCAAGCGTGTCCGCAGTCCTGTCAGCAGTCTCTCTGGCGGTGAGCGAAATCGATTATTATTGGCGCGTTTGTTTAGTAAGCCATCGAATATGTTAGTGCTAGATGAGCCTACCAATGATCTTGATATTGAAACCTTAGAATTACTAGAAGAAATGCTGGCCAATTACCCAGGTACTGTATTACTTGTGAGTCATGACCGTGCCTTTTTGGACCGAGTGGTGACTTCGTGCTTAGTGTTTGATGGTCAAGGGCAGATTACTGATTCTGTTGGTGGATATACGGATTGGGTGAGGCGTGGTGGCAAGCTTATGGCTCCAACAGTGCAGGGTCATAGTAAACCCACAGGCATGGCAGCGATGCCGTTAAAGGCCAAAGAAAAAGCTAAGCCTTTGGTCAAGCTGAGTTATAAAGTTCAGCGGGAGCTGGATTTGTTGCCAGGGCAAGTAGAGGCTATAGAAGCAGATCTAGTGGCTTTACAGAACGAAATCGGCCACGCTGATTTCTACAGTAAAGGGCAGGACCACGTGAATGTGCGCCTAGAGCAACTGGCAAGCCAAGAGACTCAACTGGAGACCGCCATGGATCGATGGATAGAAATTGAGGCTTTACAGGAAGGCTAAACCCTAACTGCTAAAACATCACAAGTTGCGCCTTGTAAAATGCCATTGGACGTAGAGCCCAGCAATAGTGCGAGGCCATGACGTCCATGGCTACCGACTACAATAAGGTCTGAACTTAACTCAGTGGCGACACGATGAACCTCTGTTTTAATGTGGCCTGATAGGAGTAGTTGATTGACCTCACCAAGTTGTTTTTGTTGTACGAGGCCACTCATGCGCTGTTGTGCCTGATCATACAGGTCGGTTTGTATAGACGATAAATCCATAGGCATGTCGCCCCCATAAGCATAACTTAATGGTTCTGTGACGTGCACTAAAGTTAACTTTGCGCTGCTTTGCAAGGCCAGCTGTTGTGCTCTTTGGATCACTTGGTCAGCTTCCTCGTTAAGGTCTATAGCGACTAATATATTTTGGTAAATATTCATGTTACAGCCTCCACAATGGTCTAAATGAATGCAGCTCAATCATTTTAGGTTTATAGACTTACCTAAAATGACGTGATATCACTGCAGGGTTTATGGGACATTATTCGTTAGTTGTTATTATTTAGTCAATGGAGTTGTTGTGGAAATTAAGTTTATCATCGTGGTCTTAGTGTGCTGTTCTCTTATTGGATCGGTGGCGTGGGTCATGCCTACAGCCTCACAACGAGCGCAAGCTAAAATACGCCAACTGGCGATGACTAAAGGCTTGATCGTTAAAGTGGCTAAGCTACAAGGGCCAAGAGAACAGGGTGAGATGACCCCTGATAGTTTTTTAGCCACTAGCTATGGCTTGCCTCGAGCAAAAAAACAAAATCGAGCTGGAGGCATGAATGCCTTAAAAAAGGTGACTTGGGAAATATTCAAAGCGGCGGGACTTAATACCCAAGGTTTGCCTCAAGGATGGTGCTGGAATGGCGGTGAAGGCGCCCTCAAGTCTGAGCAGTTGAGCCATTTAGCCCACCTCATTGAACAGTTGCCTGATGATGTCTATGCCTTGGGTGTAACACCCATTGGAGCACAAGCCTATTGGCATGAACGAGCGACGCCAGAGCAGTTAGACAACTTAGAACAGGTTTTAAAAGTATTAGTTATGGATAGCTTCTAGAACCTTGACGTTATTTTGTGGTTCTAGAGTCATGGTTGACTTTGACCCAAGCTGGTTTAAAGTGACATCAAAGTTTCAAACAAACGTATGGAAATTTCTTTTCAGCGGTTTCAGCGTCCCATTAATTATAGCCAAGGAGACCGTGCATGATCTATGCAGGTAAAGCCATTCACGTGCAAATGCACGACCATCAGTTGGCGAAGCTAACCTTTGACCTTAAAGATCAGTCGGTTAACAAACTCAATGCAGCAACATTGGTTGAATTACAACAAGCGATCAGTGCTCTCACCAATGCCAGCAACGTCAAAGGCCTAATGCTGACGAGTGCTAAGTCGAGTTTTATTGTTGGTGCAGACATTACTGAGTTTTTGCACTTTTTTAACACTGAAGAACAAGAGCTCATTGATGCAAATATGCAGGTCAATGCAACCTTCAGTGCCCTTGAAGACCTCCCCATACCAACCGTATCCTTGATCAATGGTTTAGCACTAGGGGGTGGTTTTGAAGTGTGTTTAAGCACCGACTATCGCATTATGGTGAGCGACGCTAAGGTAGGTTTACCTGAGGTAAAATTAGGTATTTTCCCTGGCTGGGGAGGAACCGTGCGCTTACCTCGACTTATTGGGTTAGATAATGCCATTGAATGGATCTGTGGTGGCCAGGAAAAGAAATCAGCCATGGCTCTTAAAGATGGTGCAATAGACGCCGTTGTCGCCGTTGATGAATTATTAGAGGCAGGCGCGCATTTACTTAACCAATGCATTGCTGGTGACCTTGACTTTAAATCTAAGCGCGCTGTTAAAATGGCCAAACTAGGTTTGGGACCGATGGAACAGATGATGGCTTTCGAAACGGCCAAGGGTTTTGTTGCCGCTAAAGCGGGTCCTCATTATCCCAGTCCAATGACAGCCATTAAAACCATACAAAAACATGCAGGTATGTCTCGTGACAAAGCCCTAGCTGTGGAAGCGATTGGTTTTGCAAAAATGGCAAAAACGTCAGTGGCTGCCAATTTAGTCGGCATTTTTCTTGCTGACCAGTACCTTAAACGTACGGTTAAAGCCTTAGTGCCTAGGGCTGTTAAGGTTGAACAAGTGGCTGTCTTGGGGGCTGGTATTATGGGTGGTGGTATTGCCTATCAGTCAGCTTTTAAAGGGGTCCCCATTGTCATGAAAGACATTGCTGAGTCAGCCATTCAGTTGGGTTTGGATGAGGCCACAGACATTTTACAAAAGCGCATTAAACGAGGTCAGATGCAGCCTGCTCAAATGGCTAAAGTACTTAACAACATTCGTCCAACCTTAAATTATGCCGATGTGACTCAGGTTGACTTAGTAGTCGAAGCGGTGGTGGAAAATCCAAAGGTTAAAGGTATGGTGCTGTCTGAAGTTGAAGGTCACGTTAAGGACAGTGCGGTGATCACCTCTAACACTTCTACTATTTCAATTGATCTTTTGGCACAAAGCCTCAAACATCCAACTCGTTTTTGTGGCATGCACTTCTTTAATCCGGTTCATAAAATGCCCTTGGTTGAAATCATTCGTGGAACCAAGACAAGCGACGAAACCATCGCGACCACAGTGGCCTACGCTAACGCGATTGGGAAAAAGCCCATTGTGGTCAATGACTGCCCTGGCTTCTTTGTTAACCGCGTGTTGTTTCCCTACTTTGGCGGCTTTGGCATTTTATTAGAACAGGGCATTGATTTTGTTCACATTGATAAGCTGATGGAACGATTTGGCTGGCCTATGGGCCCTGCCTATTTGCTCGATGTGGTGGGCATTGATACAGCGCATCATTGCCAAGCTGTCATGGCAGAGGGCTTCCCAGATCGCATGGCTGGGCAGGGTGAGGCGGCTGTAGATTTAATGTTTAAAGAACAACGTTTTGGTCAGAAAAATAAATTGGGTTTTTATACCTATGAAAAAGATAAAAAAGGGCGTTTACAAAAACACTTGGACGAATCTTTGAGTGCCAAACTGGCAGGTCTTTGCACTAATGCAGTGCCCCTAAGCGATGAACAAATTATTGACTATATGATGATTCCTTTATGCTTAGAAGTTGCTCGTTGCTTAGAAGAAAATATTATTGCAACACCTGCAGAAGCTGACTTGGCTTTAATTTATGGTATTGGATTTCCACCCTTTCTTGGTGGCGCTTTAAAATACATGGACACCATTGGTTTGCAAACCTTTTGTGAAAAGGCGGATGCCTTAGCGAGTGTGAGTCCACTCTATCTGGTGCCAGCGCAAATGCGCACCATGGCCGCTCAAGGTGAAACTTTCTATGGCCACTTGCAACCTGCTAACTAAATTCGGAGAAAAACATGCAATTACAAGCCAATGACATCGTGGTAGTCGATGGGGCACGTTCTGCCATGGGCCGCTGCAAAGGTGGTGCCTTTAGAAATGTGCGTGCAGAAAATTTATCTGCAGCAGTGATCGATGGTCTTTTTGCCCGGAATCCAGAACTTAACCCAGCCCAAGTGGAAGATGTCATCTGGGGCTGTGTCAACCAAACCCTGGAACAAGGTTTCAACGTGGCTCGAAATGCGGCTTTGTTAAGTGTTATTCCGCATACTGTTGCAGCACAAACAGTAAACCGTTTGTGTGGTTCTTCTATGGCTGCATTGCACACAGCAGCGCAGGCTATTGCGACCGATAATGGGGATTTTTTCGTTGTTGGTGGTGTGGAGCACATGGGTCACGTGGCCATGGATCATGGCGTGGACATCAATCCTGCGGGCAGTAAGCACGTTGCAAAAGCGGCCATGATGATGGGTCTAACGGCAGAATTATTGGGTAAAGTGCATGGAATTAGTCGGGTGATGCAAGATGAATTTGCGGTCCGCTCACACAGATTGGCTCATGCTGCTGCGGAAAATGGTGACTTTGACGGTGAAATTATCCCCATAGAAGGTCATGATGGAACCGGTCGGCTGATTAAAGTGTGTCGAGATGAAGTTATTCGTCCAGAGACTAATCTACAGTCTTTAGCTAACTTACGCCCTGTATTTGATCCTAAACATGGCACTGTGACGGCGGCCACGTCTTCGGCTCTTGCTGATGGTGCTTCGGCTATGTTGTTAATGTCAGGTGCTAAGGCTATGGCGCTGGGTCTTAAACCTTTAGTGCGCATTAAAGCCATGGCCGTGGCAGGGTGTGATCCTTCAGTTATGGGTTATGGTCCTGTGCCTGCTACTAAAAAAGTGTTAAAACGTGCGGGTCTGGGTATAGAGGATATTGATGTCATAGAACTTAATGAAGCTTTCGCTGCACAGGCTTTACCCGTGTTAAAAGATCTCAAGTTAATTGATAAAATGGATGAAAAGGTCAATTTACATGGGGGCGCCATAGCCTTAGGACATCCTTTGGGTTGCTCTGGTACCCGAATTTCTGTGAGTTGTTTAACCCGTATGAAAAAACAAGATGCTCAATTTGGTTTAGCCACCATGTGCATCGGTTTGGGCCAAGGTATTGCCACCATATTTGAACGACTCTAAAGCGCATTTCTATAAACCTTAATAAATTCAAAAGACTGCTAATGCAGTCTTTTGTGATTATGGGTTGCAATTTAGCTTGCTTTTTACTCCGAAAAATGGAATTTTAAAGAATAGGTTGTTGAACAAACGCTTGACCTTCTCAGATATGTGCCTAAACTTAGGCGCCTTAACGCTACCGCGATGGATGCGGTGAATACGTAATTATTGGAATCAAACTGCATGGGTAAGTCCCTCGTTATTGTAGAATCACCCGCTAAAGCCAAAACGATCAATAAATATCTTGGTGCAGACTTTATTGTAAAGTCGAGTGTTGGGCATATACGCGACTTACCCACTAAGTCCCCTCCAGGCAGCGCAGACCCAAAGGCACGAGCCCTAGAGGCTGCCAAAGTTCGTAAAATGGAGCCTGATGACAAAGTCATTTATAAACAAGCCAGAGGTCGACAGCAACTGGTCAGGCGCATGGGTATTGATCCTGAAAACGATTGGCGGGCTGATTATCAAATTCTACCGGGCAAAGAAAAAGTAGTCGAAGAATTGCGTCGTTTGGCCAAAGATGCGGACACTATTTATCTAGCAACGGATTTAGATAGAGAAGGTGAGGCCATCGCTTGGCATTTGCGTGAAGCCATTGGTGGCGATCAAAGTCGGTATCAGCGGGTTGTATTTAACGAGATTACTAAAACGGCGATTCAGGCGGCTTTTGCTGATCCTGGGAAATTAGATATGGATCACGTCAACGCCCAACAAGCGCGACGTTTTTTAGATCGAGTCGTGGGCTTTATGGTGTCCCCTTTGCTATGGGCTAAACTTGCCCGTGGCTTATCTGCGGGCAGAGTGCAATCGGTGGCGGTAAAACTAGTGGTGGAACGGGAGCGAGTGATACGCGCTTTTGTGCCTGATGAATACTGGGAACTCAAAGCTGATGCCATCAGCAGCGATAATAAGCCCTTGATGCTGCAAGTGCATAAACAGCAAGGTAACGAATACAAACCGGTTAACCAACAGCAAAGCGATGCTGCTGTGGCTTTGCTAGAAAAACAAACCTTTGTCGTGCAGCAGCGTCAGGACAAGGCGACATCAAGTAAGCCTTCAGCCCCCTATATTACCTCGACCTTGCAACAAGCAGCCAGTACGCGCCTCGGTTTTGGGGTGAAAAAGACCATGATGTTGGCCCAAAGGCTTTATGAAGCAGGTTACATTACCTACATGCGCACCGACTCAACTAACTTGAGCAAAGATGCCGTGGGAAAATGCCGAGACTTTATCGTTAAGAATTATGGCAAGGAATACATCCCTGCAAATCCTATCACCTACTCCAGTAAAGACGGTGCACAAGAGGCCCACGAGGCCATACGCCCCTCGGAAGTGGCAATGAAAGCCACACAGTTAAGTAATATGGAGCGCGACTCAGAGCGCCTGTACGAGCTTATCTGGCGCCAATTTGTGGCATGCCAAATGTTACCTGCCCAATTCACCAGTACTACCATCGTGGTTGAAGCCGGTGACTTTAGTCTGCGCACCCGTGGCCGCATTATGCGCTTTGATGGTTATTCTAGAGTGCAGCCGAGTGTCAGCAAGAAAGATGAAGATTTAATCTTACCTGATGTGAATCAAGGGGACCTACTTACCCTCAAACAGCTAACACCCAGCCAGCACTTTACCAAATCTGCGCCACGTTTCTCTGAGGCTAGCTTGGTTAAAGAGCTTGAGAAGCAGGGCATTGGCCGCCCATCGACCTATGCTAGTATCATTTCAACCATCCAGGACCGTGGTTATGTCATGGTTCAAAATCGCCGTTTCTATGCAGAGAAAATGGGTGATATTGTGACGGACCGTTTACAAGAAAACTTTTCAGATTTGATGGACTACTCATTCACTGCCACCATGGAAGAGCGGTTAGACAGCGTGGCTCGTGGTGAAACGGAGTGGAAGCGCCTATTGAATGTGTTTTATAAGGCCTTTACCCGCAAATTGAGTATTGCTGAAGCAGAAGATGGTATGCGTGCAAACACGCCCACCTTAACTGATATAAAGTGTCCTAGTTGCAGTAAAGCAATGAATATTCGCACCGCATCGACTGGCGTATTTTTAGGCTGTTCAGGGTATGCTTTGCCACCCAAAGAACGCTGCAAAGAAACCATAAATTTGGTCTCAGGTGATGAAGTCGTGGCTGTGGATGCCGATGATGAAGCAGAATCACGATTACTCATTAAAAAACATCGCTGTAAAATTTGTGATACTGCAATGGATGGCTATTTAATTGATGCAAAGCGTAAACTGCATGTGTGTGGTAACAATCCAGATTGCAGCGGCTTTGAAATAGAAGCCGGAGAATACCGTATTAAAGGCTATGATGGCCCACTCATTCAGTGTGACAAATGTGAAGCAGACATGCACCTGAAAACAGGGCGTTTTGGCAAATACTTTGATTGTTCCAATGGCGAATGTAAAAACACCCGCAAACTATTGCGCAGTGGTGAAGCAGCGCCGCCAAAAATGGACCCCATTCCGATGCCTGAATTGGCATGTGAAAAAGTGGATGATCATTATATTTTACGTGATGGTGCCGCAGGATTATTTTTGGCGGCCAGTAAGTTTCCTAAAAATCGTGAAACTCGAGCGCCATTAGTTGCTGAAATTCTTCCCTATAAGGCAGTGTTAGACCCCAAATATAGCTTTTTACTTTCAGCTCCAGTCAAGGATCATTTAGGCAACCCTTCTATTGTTCGGTATAGTCGCAAAACCAAGGAGCAATATGTCATGTCTGAAGTTGACAAAAAAGCTTCTGGCTGGCGGGCAATGTATGTGAGTGGTAAATGGATGGAAGAGGTACCAGCCAAAAAAGTGGCTGCTAAAAAAACGGCAAAAAAAGTCGTAAAGAAAGCACCTAAAAAAGTGGCAGCTAAAAAATAACATGGCTGTTCAAGACCCATGGTTAAAAGCCAGTCAGCATAGGCTGGCTTTTAGTAAGAGCTTATGGGATGACTTATTGGCAAACTATGGTGATATGGATGACCCCCAATACTGGCGCCAAAGGCCCCAGAGAATGGCCTATCAGTATGCCATTATTGATCATTTGTTAGCTGCTGCAAAACACTTGGCTCAAGCCATTCTGAAGCAGTTGGCTAATACCCGGTTTGATGATATTTCTAGACTCACCTGGATAGAGATTGAAAATCTGTTAGTCCAACAGGAGTTTCTATCCCCAGAGGCGCAGCATATATTATTGTTGCTACAAAAGGGCGATTGGTCGGCTTGGGTTCAATTGCAGGGTGAATCTGATTTTAGCGTGATCACCAAGCCACAAATACGAACTGATCAGCTCATTGCAAGCCACTCAGAAGACGATCTGAGCAACCCAGATCACTGGCCAGTGGCGAGTTGGCTCAAGGCCATGCAAACCTTGCAAACCTCCACTAGAGAGTCCATGGAGGAGTGCTAATTGCGCACCCAGCCCATAGTTGATTAAAGGTCTGACTTGAGCTGTTCTAAGACAGCCATTGTATCCGCATCTTTTTCTTTAATATTGATAGCCACGCGGTATTGAAAAAAGTTCACAAAGTCTGGGGACTCATCACAGGCCACTAAACAGTTGTCACCAATGAGCACGGGCCGATGGCTGACCTGCTCATGGTCAATCATTTGCGCTTGGATACAGCCATCACTGTACAAACGCCAGCTAAATACTTCTGTCATTGAAAAGTTATCAAAGTTATCAGCGGTGAAGACCGCATGGCTGCCACAGGTGTCGGCTAACTCTTGCACCACAAATAACGTATCGTCCACTTCAAAATCAAAGTAATCTGCTGCCGTAATTAACTCAATACATTTGTGGCCGGGAACTTGTGGGATAATTTGATCGAGTCCAGGGTCATAGTATCCCTGAAAAAAACCTTTACTAGGGCAGTTTAGATCAGTGCAAATAATGAGCTCATCAAACCAAGGAATCATGCCGACAAAAGCACCATTATCCAATAAAGCCCAGAATAAGATATTAACTGAAAATAATTCTTGTCCCACCTTTGGGTGGCCATGTTGATTGGAGTAAAGCACCTCAAAGCCATCTAGCTCTGGTGCTAGACGCACCACTTTTGGAAGATGTTGAGTTTGATATTCTTGGCCGCTAAAAAGGTCTATGACCTTGGCGGAGGGGGTAACAGTGGACATCACAATATCCTCTAAGAAAACTGATTATGACGAAGAAAAGGGTACGACAATGTTTAGCTTAGGTGTGGAGAGTATAGGCAAAAATAACGGGTGTCTGCAAGTCATTGGCGTAAGTTTGGGTAAAATGCTAAATATATGGCCCTTCTGCCAATCAATAGGTACAATGCTCAAGGTAATGAAAAGACTCATGTTTAACCATAAAGAGTGCCATTGTTAATCCCAGTTACTAAACCCAGTTACTAAACCCAGTTACTAAACCCAGTTACTAAACCCAAGTGAAGGTAACAATGGATCACAGGGGTAATTGACAGGCTTTCATAGAATCGTTTTTATGGTGTAATAAAGAATTAGCAAAGAATTAGCAAAGAATTAGCAAAGAATTAGCAAAGATTTCTGCAGCAAGTACATCAGTAGTAGGAGCTCTAACATGAGAGCCTTAACTTGAGCAGCAACCTGAGCATATCCGAAGCCAGACGTTTATCAAAAATTGAATGCAAGACAATATGACCAGCACTAGCGAACTACCAAATACAAAAGCATCTGCTACCCCCGCAATGACTGAATCATCTGAAGCTGTGAACTCAACAGTGGCAGAGCCAAAGGACGTTGTATCAATTTCTGCTGAACCAGAGGCCCCTGAAGCGATAGCTCCAGCAGTCACTGTACCTGAGATAAGTGCGGCGGAACGTAAAAAAGCCAAAAGTCGAGCGGCCAATCGTGCAGCGGTTGAGTTGATATGCGAAACATACCCGCAGACGTTCTCTTTTGCGAAACCTCGGCCCCTTAAAATTGGTATTCAGGAAGAGTTAATTGCAGATGCGAAGTTAAGCCAGACGAAGATTAAACGAGGCCTGGCAAGTTATGTGCGTGCTTTTGGTTATTTAAAATCTCAAACTGATGGGGCACCGCGCATTAACTTATTAGGTGAAGCAGACGGCGCTGTGAGTGCGGATGAAGCAGCACATGCATTAACTAAGTTACCAGCGCCGCGTAAGCCAAGACCCAGTGTTAAAAAGCGTCCAGACCACGCTGCCACCAAGCCCAAGCAAAATTCAAAACCAAAAGCACCTAAGCCTGAAGCCAAAATTGAAAAAGCGCCTAGCCCATTTGATGGCTTGAATGAGGGGCAACGAATGGCCAGTAAATTAGAATTATTGCTGAAAAAGAATAGCAACACTTAGCTAGCTTCCCACAGAGCTTTCATCAGTACTAAAAAAACCGAGCATGGCTCGGTTTTTTTATACCGCAGATAAACTGCTTAAGTGTTATCAGAAATAAATGCCAGCAAATCAGATTTGGCTAGAGCACCCACTTTAGTGCCTGCAACCTCACCGTTGTTAAACAACATCAAAGTAGGGATGCCACGCACACCAAAACGCGCAGCAATCTCACTATTTTCGTCAACGTTGATTTTGCAAACCTTAACACTGCCTTCAAACTCGGCGGCAACGTCTTCTAAAATGGGCGCAATCATTTTGCATGGGCCACACCAAGGTGCCCAAAAGTCAAGTAATACTGGGACATCGGCATTGGCTACATCGAGGTCAAAGGTGGCATCTGTTACAGCGTGAGTTAGTTCGCTCATGGTCGTCTCTTCATTAGTTTATTAGCAGCTATGATACGTGATTTTTCACTAAAACTCAGTAGCATTTTGCTTGCTAAGGGTTACTTTTTAATCCAATTATAATTTATATAGTGACGCTCACTGATAATTCAACCTAGTGTGGCTGCGGAAATGGTTTACGCAGCACTCGCCAAAGACGCAGACATAATAAAACGGCTGCCATACTGAGACCAGAAATAATACCAATCCAAAAGCCAGCTGCGCCCATTATGGGGTAAATTAGATCTGTCATCCCCAATAAGTAACCTAAGGGTAAGCCAATGATCCAGTATGAGATAAAAATAAGTAGTAATGGTTTGGCGGTGTCTTTAAAACCCCGCAATGCGCCATTGGCTGCAATCTGAAAGGCATCAGAAAATTGAAATAAAGCAGCAAAAATAAATAGGCTCGCAGCGATGTCGAGCACCAAAGGCTCAGTGGTATAAATACTCGCTAAAGTGATGGGCAGTATGAGCATCACCAAACAAGTTAGACTTGATAGGCCTAAAGCGAGGCTAAACCCAATTAATACGGAACGTTTTACCTGGTTGGGTAGGTTGCCACCGATACCGTGGCCTACACGTATTGTCAGTGCCATACCAATACTGAGTGGCAGAATAAAACATATGCTTGCAAAGTTGAGGACGAGCTGGTGTGCAGCGACAATGTCAGCGCCTAAAGGCGCTAATAATAGCGCGACTATAGCGAACATGGTGGCTTCAATAAAAATAGAAAACCCAATAGGTAATCCTACCTTTAAAATACTCATTTGGGTTTTCAGTTGTGGCCAATCGAATTGAGTGAACATGGCACACTGGTGATAAATAGGTTTGGCATACACATAAGTAGCCATGCCAATAACGCTGGCCCACATGCTTAAAGCGGTGGCCCAGCCACAGCCAACTCCTCCCATTTCAGGCACACCAAACTTTCCGTAGATAAAAATATAATTCATAGGGATATTGATCAATAAGCCTAAGAAACTAAAATACACCATCGGCTTAGTAATGCCTAAACCTTCACTAAAACTGCGTAAACTTTGCATAATGGCCACAGCAGGCAAGCTTAGGGCCGCTGCATGTAAATATTCTAAGCCGATACCTTTGATGGGGTCTTGAATATCTAGCCAATCAAATAAGGGGTCTAAAGCATATAATAATCCCACCGCCAAGCTGCCTAAAATAGCAGCCAGCCACAAGGATTGCTGTACAAAAGGACCGATTAAAGTAATTTTTTTGGCACCAAAATACTGAGCGACTGTAGGGGTTGTAGCCATAATCACCCCCATCATTAAAATCAACACAGGAAATAACATGCTTGAGCCGACTGCCACAGCGGCTAAGTCGGCTGAACTATAGCGACCTGCCATGACCGTATCAACAAAACTGGCACTCATATGAAGTACTTCAGCTATCAGGATGGGAGTACCCAGACGCAAGAATTGGCGCAATTCTTGGGCCATGGCTGCTAAACTATAGGTGTGACTCATTGACTGGGGCATTAAAAAAACCAAAGTTTTGGCGGGAAAAAAGATGGGCTATAATACCGTTTTTCTATGTCTTCGGCCACGCTTAACTCATGCCCACATCCAACCCATGTCAGTGTCAAAAGGTTATTGATCTATTTAATGATTTGTTCACAGCATCATACAATACGCTGTTAGTGTGTGCTGTCTGTGATGGCCGACAAGGTGAACTAGATCAGCCCGTTTACGAACCGGCCAGTCACCATCGAGCCCATCATCAAATTGTCTTCGCCCATGGTCATTTTGCCAGTGCGCTGCATGAAATATCCCATTGGTGTGTTGCTGGAGATGCCCGGCGCTTACTTGAAGACTTTGGCTATTGGTATCGGCCAGATGGCCGCAGTAAGCAACAACAAAAAGAATTTGAAAAAGTAGAAATCAAACCCCAAGCATTGGAGTGGTTATTCAGTTTGGCTAGTCGACAAGTTTTTGTGGCTAGCGCCGACAACCTCACTGCTGGAATATCCGATGACCACGCCTTTCGTTTGGCCGTGTCAAGTCAGGCCCGATTTTTTTTGACCCATGACTTGCCGCCCCAAGCCGCACTATGGTTAGCACAGTTAAAACAAGCCTATGGTGGGCAGGTGTTGCTTGAACACCTATATTGGCCTGACGAAGAGGTTGAGTTCGAAAGGCCTAGCATTACTTGAGCCTATCGCGTTAAAGAAAGCAGCTTAGAAATGTTGCTTGACTAAGGCTGCAATATCATCCACTGAGGTGTTGTGGGCGATGGTGCTGATTAGTTCACCTTTGCGGCCAATAAGATAGACGCGGGATGTGTGGTCAACGGTGTAGGCTAAGGCTGAGTTTTCTAAGGGGATGTAACTGTAATATGCGCCGTAGTTTTTTACTAACTGATCAAGGGTTTTGATGTCACCCGTTAGACCAAGCATGCGTGGGTGAAAGTAACGGCTATATTTCGCTAAGTTATCTAGGCTATCTCGTTCTGGATCGACACTAACAAACAAAGGTTGGATTTGAGCTTCTTGGCTAGGTGTTAATTGACGCATGCTAGCCGCCATAGAAGACAAGGCAGTGGGGCATACCTCTGGACATGAAGTAAAGCCAAAATACATGAGCACCATCTGGCCGCGAAAATCTTGTAGCTTGACCGGTCCGTCACTACTTTCTAAAATGAAATCCCCACCTAAATTTGCATAACCTAAATTTGCGTTATTTTGCTCTGTCCAAGGGTTATATTTGGCTAGCATTAGACCTGCAACAAAAAGCAGAATAAGGCCTAGTGCATAAAGTACTTTCATTGATTGGGACATAGGTTGGATTCCTGTTATTGGATAGTTGGGTGTCAATAGCTGCCAAACTTATGGATTAGGCATCCACGAGCCTTCGTTAGCGAGGTTCAACATCAAGGTAACGATAATCACTGGCAGCGTAAGTGCCGAGCATGCGAATGTCCTTGGCAAAATAGGCCAGTTCATCCATGGCTAGAATCATGTTGGCATCGTTGGGGTGAGCTTCAGCATCGATATGAAACTGAGTGGCCACCATGCGTCCATCTGGGGTGTAGCTTTCTAGCTTGATTAGATTGACATTGTTAGTGGCAAGTCCTCCCATGGCTTTGTATAAAGCCGACGGCATATTGCGCACTGTGAACAAAAATGAAGTGATGTATTTTTGGTGCATCACTTGCTTAGGAATCGTATGTTCACGCGATAATATTAAAAATCGGGTGGTGTTGCCTTTAACATCTTGAAAATATTCCTGCAAAATGTCTAAATTATAAAGTTCTGCAGCTAAGCTAGATGCAATAGCACCATGGCTAGGGTCACCTTTTTGGCTGACTTCAAGGGCCGCCCCGGCAGTGTCTAATGTGGCCAAGGGGACCATGCCAAGTTGGGTCAGGCGTTTGCCGCATTGAGCTAAAGCTTGCGGGTGCGACCCCACCGTTTTTATCTCCTCTAAGGACGTGTTTTTAAAAGCCACCAAACAATGATTAACGGGTTCGTAATGCTCACCAATAATGTACAAGGATGTGTGGGGTAATTGGCGATAAATTTCCTCCACACGGCCTGCGGTAGAGTTTTCAACAGGGATCATGGCAATCTGAGCGTCGCCTCGCTCTACCATAGCCATCGCGTCGCTAAAGGTCATGCAGGCTTTAGCTATGTAGTTGGGAAACACCCGCTGGCAAGATAAGTGGGAATAAGCACCTTGATGGCCTTGGTAAGCAATAATAGGTCGTGCGTCGTTTTGTGTCATTGAATGGGTAGTGAATCGTCAGATAAACCTTTATGGAGTTCGCAGTGTAACAAATCTAAGCAATAAATTGGTATCATTGGCCGCTTATAAATAACCCTTTTGTTGGAACACTATGACCCCTGCTCGTTTGGCAAAATATAAAGCCACGTTAGCCTCCCGTCAGCTAGATTTGACCATCATTACGGATCAAGTGAATAAAGCTCAAAATATTGCAGCGCTCGTGCGCACTTGTGATGCAGTGGGTATTCACAATGCCCATGTGGTCACAGCAAAGGGAAAGGGAAAGGGAAAGGGAAAGGGAAAGGGAAAGGGAAAGGCTGGGGCCCACAAGGGCACTGCCCTTGGTAGTCAACAATGGGTCAATGTAGTGGCCCATGAGCATATTGACAGTGCACTGAACACAGCTAGGCAAAAGGGCATGCAGATAGTTTCAGCCCACTTTAGTGATCAAGCTGTTGATTACCGCACATTGGATTACACCCAGCCCACAGCCTTAATATTCGGTGCAGAAATGCATGGTGTAAGCCCCACAGCCGTGAAAGCCTCTGATCATCAAGTTGTGATCCCCATACTTGGCATGGTGCAATCGTTTAATGTTTCGGCCGCCGCCGCCATTATCTTGCTTGAGGTTCAGCGTCAGCGCGAGTTAAATGGCCACTATGAAATTCCACAATTGGTAGGCAAAGAGTATGATCAAACCTTGTTTCGTTGGAGCCACCCAAAAGTAGCAGACTTTTGCCATCGACTTAAGATAGATTATCCAGCGATGGACACTGATGGCAGCATCATAAACCTGAACCAGTGGCATGCGAGCGCTTTGCAAGACCAAAGCCTGCGTGTCTTGCGGCCCAAATAGGACTGAATTAATGAATAAGATCAACTTAGTAGCTGATGAAAATATTTTGTTACTCGATGAATTATTTGGCGACATAGCCCATATTACACGGATCAACGGCCGTTCAATTAGTGCCCTGCAAGTAGCCCAAGCCGATGCATTGGTTTTGCGCTCAACGGCCAAGGTGACCCCCGCTTTATTAGAGCATAGCAAGGTTAAGTTTGTGGGTACTTGTACCATAGGCACAGACCACTTAGCCATCGACTATATGGACCTTAACAATATTGTGTGGCGCAATGCGCCTGGCTGCAATGCAGCTGGAGTTGGGGACTATGTGATCGCTTGTATTAACCATGCTTGGCAAACTCTTGGCATTGATCCTCGACAACAAACGATTGGCATTGTGGGGGCGGGTAATGTGGGTAGCCGTTTGGCTGAGCGTTTACAAAAGGCAGGTTTTAGCATACTTCAATGTGATCCCCCCAAAGTGGATGCAGGGCGTCAAGGTTTTGTTGAATTAGATGAGTTGCTAGGTCGATGCCAAATTGTGTGTTTGCATACGCCACTGACTAAAACGGGTGTGCATGCCACAGCAAACTTGCTGCACCAAGAACGCATCAAAAATTTAGCTAAAGGAACCGTATTGATTAGCGCTGGACGAGGTGAAGTGGTTGATCAGCAGGCGCTTTTAGCACGTCAGCAACAGCGGCATGATTTACATTTATTTTTGGATGTTTGGCATCACGAACCTCACATAGACAAAAGTTTATTTGACTATTCTCATTGCGTGACACCGCATATAGCAGGCCATTCTTTAGAAGGAAAAATGCGCGGTACCTATATGATTTATCAGGCTTTGTGTGAACACTTTGGTATTGAAGTTAAACACAAGTTAGGCCCCTTAATACCGAAGCCAGACCTAGCTGAGTTATTCATCAAAGCAGATACAAGTGTGCAAGAGATACTCGCTCTTGCGTGCAGCCAGGTTTATCCGTTAATGCAAGATGACACACGCATGCGTCAAGGTGATGACTTTGATTTACTGCGCAAAAATTATCCAGTGAGGCGTGAATTTTCTAGCCTCACACTGCAGGGAATCACTCATGCTAAGAGTGAAGACATGATGCACGGTTTGGGTTTTAGTATTGAACAAGAGAGACATTAAATGACGTTTAACATTGGTTTAATCATTAACCCCTTGGCTGGATTAGGTGGCAGTGTGGCTTTAAAAGGTAGTGATGACGTAGCCTCTGAAGCTCTTGCTCTTGGGGCCATTCCCAAAGCCAACGCACGCTGTCTGCAGGCCTTAGCTGAGGTAGCCACTTTAGACGTGTGTGTGTATGCCTTTGGCGGTGACATGGGAGCCGATTGCGCCTTGTCCGCAGGTTTAAAGACTGAGGTGGTTGGTAAAGCTAAAACTCAGCCTTCAAGCGCTGCAGACACCATTTCAGCAGCGCAAATGTTGTTAACACAAGGGGTCGACTTGCTGGTTTTTGTGGGTGGAGATGGCACAGCCAGAGACTTACTGTCAGCGATTGGTGACCAAGTGCCTGTGGTGGGTATCCCAGCTGGAGTAAAAATTCACTCAGGGGTTTATGGCATTACCCCCTTGGCAGCAGGGCAGGTGATTGCTCAGTTAATAAGGGGTGAGTTGGTGAGCCTACGCAGCCAAGAAGTGCGTGACATCGATGAACAGGAGTTTCGTGCAGGTCGAGTAAAAGCCCGGTATTACGGTGAATTACAAGTGCCAGAATCACATCAGTACATGCAGGCCACCAAGGACAGTGCAAAGCCTGGGTCTAAAGAAGTTGAGGCCCTAGTGCTTGATGACATCGCCGCTCATATTGAAGAACTCATGGACCCTGGAGTCCGATATATTATGGGCTCTGGCTCAACGATTGCGGCGGTAATGGATTATTTAGGCTTAGCCAATAGTCTGTTGGGAGTTGACGTAGTTGAAGATGGGCAAGTGATTGCAAGTGATGTGACCGCGCAACAATTGCTCACTTTAACCAAGCATCATGCAAGTCAACTTTTTATTACCTTAATTGGGGGGCAGGGGCATATATTAGGCCGTGGTAATCAACAACTCAGTGCGCCATTAATCAAACAATTAGGCTTGATTAATATTCACATCGTGGCCACTAAAACCAAACTCAAAGCCTTGCAAGGACGCCCATTGTTGGTGGATTCGGGTGACCCCCAGTTAGACCAAGAAATGGCAGGCTTGGTGCCAGTCATTTGTGGTTTTCATGATCTCGTACTTTACCCTCTGGGTAATCCAAAACAGGCCAGCGTTGCGCACTAATTAACCTCAGTCTGAGTCTCAGTTGCGCAACGTTCCTAAGAAGGTTGCAATGCGACCAACCGCTTCAATGAGTTGCTCTTCATAAGGTAGAAATACAATACGAAAGTGTTGACTGTCAGGCAAATTAAAGCCACTACCTTGAACCACTAAAACCTTTTGTTGTGACAATAGATCAAAGGCAAATTGTTCATCACTTTGAATAGCATAGACTTCTGGGTCTAAACGAGGAAATAGATACAAGGCGCCTTCTGGTTTATGACAACTGACGCCAGGCAGGGCATCTAACATTTGCCAAGCCATATCGCGTTGGCGCTTCAATCGGCCGCCATCGCAAATTAACTCTTGAATACTTTGATAACCACCCAGCGCAGTCTGAATTGCATACTGGCTGGGCACGTTAGAGCACAGGCGCATGCTGGCCAGCATGTCGAGGCCTTGAATGTAGTCTTTAGCTTTAAGTTTGGCACCGGATAATACTACCCAGCCAGAACGAAAGCCTGCAGCGCGATAGGTTTTTGATAGACCATTAAAGCTCATGAACAAGACGTCATCAGCTAAACTTGCCATAGGGATAAATTTAGCGTCGTCATAGAGAATTTTATCGTAAATTTCATCAGCAAAAATAATTAGATTACGTTGGCGTGCTAATTCAATAATGGCTTCGAGGGTGGTTTGGTCATAAACGGCGCCGGTGGGATTATTCGGGTTAATCACCACAATGCCGCGCGTGCGATCAGTAATTTTGGCAGCCATATCTTCGAGGTCGGGTTGCCAGCCATTGTCCTCATCACAGCGATAATGCACAGGTGTGCCACCAGACAAAGATGTGGCAGCGGTCCAAAGGGGGTAGTCGGGAGCTGGGATGAGCATTTCATCAGCTTCGTTTAAAAGACCCTGCATGGCCATAACAATGAGTTCGCTAACACCATTACCGATATAAATATCTTCTATGGTGACGTTCTTGATGTTCTTTCGCTGACTTTCATGCATAACGGCTTTACGAGCCGCAAATAGGCCTTTAGAATCGCAGTAACCTTGGGCATTAGGCAGATTTAGAATGACATCCTGCACAATTTCTTCTGGAGCCTCAAAACCGAAAGGAGCAGGGTTGCCAATATTCAGTTTAATAATGCGGCTGCCTTCATCTTCTAGGCGCTTGGCTTCTTCCAGCACTGGGCCACGAATGTCATAACATACGTTTATCAATTTTTGTGATTTGCGTATCATGCTCATATAGGTTAACTCAAAACTATTTTGATAATGATAACTTATCTTACGTGAAAAAATTTCTTTATAAACCGATAAAGGCGTCATCAAACAGTATTATTTGACCACTAGCAACGATGCAATCACTATTTACCCATTATTTACCCACTTAAAAGGAATACCATCATGGCCGATAATCACAATAGCAAGTCAGGGCCGGTTAAGACTGAAGCGCAATGGCAAAAAGAATTAAGCCCTGAAGCTTTTGCAGTGTGTCGTCAAAAAGGCACTGAAAGGCCTTATACAGGGGCCTATGATCAGCACTTTGAGAATGGCCATTATCATTGTCACTGTTGTGGTGCAGAGTTATTTTCAAGCCAATCTAAATTTGATGCAGGTTGTGGTTGGCCTAGTTTTAGTGCCCCTACCCACGGCCCCGCCATTAAAGAAGAAGTAGACTTAAGCAGCGGTATGAGGCGGACTGAAGTCATGTGTGATGATTGTGGGGCTCATTTAGGTCATGTCTTTCCAGATGGACCCCCCGTCACCGGCCTGCGCTATTGTATTAACTCTGTGGCTTTAGATTTTAAAAAAGCATAATCCATCTAGGCCATAAAACGTTAACAAGTTAATCCTAGACGTGAAGCTTAATTCTTGGCCAAAAAGTTGGCCAAGCTGATGTCACTAAAGCCTCGTTCAAGCGTGGTACTGAGCACTTCATTGATGATTTGTTGATTCTTCTGGGCATCGGGCAACTGTGAAAATTGATGACTGTTCTCAGTTTGATAATGGCCCGTATGGCTGCTCCCACCAACCCTGGTAATGAGGGTGATTTTAGCGTTTAGGCTAATGGTGTGGATGAGGCTTTTTGTGACAGTCTCATAATTAAGTTCTTCAAGCACCAGAGTGAGTTGTGCCGGTGCAGCAGAACTAGACCCATCAAATCCTAACTGGGTTGCAGACGATTGCGCAGCGAGTCGCAGGGCAGTATTGATATCGTTGGCAATGGTGATGACACTTGAACTTTCGTAGACTCCTCCACGGCTGCCTAAAACACGGCTAGCGCGACGATCGTCTACCTCAATGGTAAGCGTTCGCCCTTGCCCATAAAAAGGCCCAGAGAGGTTTGTTTGAGGGACTATGGTAATCGTTTGAGGGCTAACGGCGCAGCCAGTAACTAAAACGCTCAAACTTAAATATAAAGCAATGAGAAATGGTTTCATGGGCAGATCCTTTACATGGTAGTCGACAAGAACACATTAGTTCACCCACTAAGACTAGTACATATGGTATTAGGTTCCAAGTAATATGGCGTTGGTGCCTATTTATTTATAAAGCTGTATGGTTTTTAACCAGTATAAAGAAATATTGTTTTTTTTCGCCTAAACATTTGACACGGCTGAAGAAATCTTTACAATGCGCTTCTTCTAAAGGCAACACCGAATACGGTTTGCTCGCGGGAAATGCGGAGCGGTAGTTCAGCTGGTTAGAATACCGGCCTGTCACGCCGGGGGTCGCGGGTTCGAGTCCCGTCCGTTCCGCCATTTTTAATTCTCCATATATATCAGCGACATAGCGCTGGTAAGAATGTCTAATACGCACTTTCCTACGCAGTGAACTTAATTGGAGTATTTTCTAAGGGCAAATCATGCCCCTTCTACTATATTAATTAAGTGTTCACATACTTACCAATTGATATATTCCTTTGAACAGTTTTTTATCATGCCAACTATTAAAAATTTTACTTTAAAGATATACTAGGAAAAATTCCTAGAAATAGTAAAAGAACGGATTCTAAAAATGATTTTGATGACGCCTATAAGTAGGGTTTTAGTGGTTTTTTTATTCTCAATTTTCCTTGGTAATGGAGTCGCCTTTGCAGCTGGTGGAAGTGAAGAGTGTGCTTATGGATCCAATGGAAGTGTTGCATGTGGTGGCCAGTCAACCTTATGTGCTGATGGATCCGATGGAAGTGTTGCATGTGGTGGCCAGTCAACCTTATGTGCTGATGGATCCGATGGAAGTGTTGCATGTGGTGGACAGGCATCCGCATGTGCATATGGATTCGATGGTAGTGTTGCATGCGGTGGGCAGGCATCCATATGTGCATATGGTTCTGATGGCAGTGTAGCTTGTGGTGGGCAGGCATCCTTATGTGCATATGGTTCTGATGGCAGTGTAGCTTGTGGTGGGCAGGCATCCTCATGTGCATATGGTTCTGATGGCAGTGTAGCTTGTGGTTGAGCAGGTCATTAATTCAAAACTTGCTAAGCAAATGATTGCACCAGACATATCTAAAGCACAGTCCATGCCTGTGATTCCATATAGGTAATTTATACTGTTCAGTCGTTTGATCTTCGTAAACCTCCCTTCTCTAACTCTGCTAATTTTGTCTTTAATGGTTTTCAGAGGGCATATTTTTTGGAAGAGAGTAGGTTGTATTTACATGTCAAAGGATGGTTGTTTTGCATTCTAGTGCGTAGGAAAGTGCGCAGGTAAAACCTACGCACTTCCCTACGCAGTTCCTAATTGCAATTAATTGTAAGTTTTTGCTTTACATTGCTTTTAATTGCACTATAGTAGCCCCGGGAACGGGCTAGGAAATCAACTAAGTTGTTGATACATATGGATATATACCTTAGCTAACGCTAACGAGTCCCGTCCGTTCCGCCATTTCCACAACGCTCAGAAAACAATTGCCGCTCATGTGCGGTTTTTTTGTGCCTTAAATAAAGTGTTATTGCCAGCCATACCCTAGCATTCAGCGGTGTATTTGGGTTAACTTACCTCATCCACTCTATTCTTACTTAATGACTTGCCTTTATAATGAAAATATTTCGCGGTCACAGTATTCGTGATCGATTATTTACTGCCTTTGGTGTTCTAAGTCTTTTGACCCTAATTACCAGTGTCATTGGTTGGTCTTTGCATAATCAATTAGGTAATCAACTAAAATCTGTCGTTGAGCAAGACATCCCTTCACTGGGTTCAATGGTGAAGTTAAGTACTGAAGCCGCAACCATTACCTCCCTAGCCCCAGCACTTATGGCAGTGCAAGATTCTGAATCGAGGAAGTTGCTCTGGCAACAGTTAAATCAAGGAACTCAAGCCATTGCCAGTGTGCTGCCTCAGATCCATCTGGCAAGGTCAGCGATGACTGATCGTCAAGTGAGCTTAGACGATCAATTGCAAGGTGTGATTAAAACCCTTAACGCCCTCAACCAAAATATTCTCCAGCAACTCAAGCTTAAAATGGATAAAGAAGCTGAAAGTCAGGGTTTGCGTTGGGCTGTTAGTGGATTTTTGGCAGACATAGATCCTTTGATAGATAAAACACAAAAATATATCAGAAGTCGATTCAATGAAGACATTCCCAGTTCTGGTATTGTGATCAAGCGTGAGGGAGAGCGCACCATTGCTCAATTAAACACTGACTTACAGGTCCTCTTTCGGTTAAAGGCAGATACCAGTTTGCTGGTTAATCTGGTTGGGCGAGCCCATCACTTACCCGACCCAGACTCTCTCATAGCAACAGCAATTCAGGCTGATGAACTTAACCTGAGTATCGTTCAGTACATTGATAACATGAGCTTGGTTAAGGGTTTCTCAGAGCTTCGGGTTAGGGTGGATGAGGTGCTTTACTTTGTTCAGCGTGATTTAAATATGTTTGAGCTTCGGCGTCAGGAACGCTTGCAATTTGAAGCAGGTGAACAACTTCTAACCAGTCTGGAAATACAGTTAGCAAGTTTTAATGATTACATCAGTACTCATGTTACTGCTGTGCGAGAGGCATCGATGCAAGCGGTAGCGCAATCAAATAATGCCATAGCTCAGGGTAATCGCTTAATGATAGCGACTAGTCTTGCCAGTGTAATGTTGAGCATATTAATTGTTTGGCTTTATGTTGCAAAGCATCTTGTTGGACGTATTAGAATATTGGATGGCAGCATGCGTATTATTGCAGCCGGTAATTTACAGCAGTCGGTGCCAGTAAAAGGACGTGATGAAATTGGTACGATGGCTAACTCTCTGCGGAGTTTTCGGGACCAATTGACTGAAAAACAGGCCGAATTAGTGCAGGCAGGTAAGCTGGCAGCCCTAGGGCAACTTTCAGCTGGTATTTCACATGAAATTAATCAGCCCCTGACTGCAATCGGCCATTATGCACATAATGGAGTGAGGCTGCTACAACAAGGTCGAGCGCATGAAGCAGAGGCTAATTTTGAGCAGATATCATCTTTAACTAAGCGCTCAACAAGTATTATAGCAAGGCTTAAATCGATGGCGCGCAAACGCAGAGATAGTATTCAAACCGTATGTTTAAATCAGGTTGTGGACCATGTGTTAACACTTTTACAAAGTCACTCTCAAACGCACAGCACAGAAATAGTAGTGGACATGCCATCTGAAAATAACATGGTGATGGCAGAGCAAATACAATTAGAGCAGGTGGTCTTGAACCTCATGTCTAATGCATTGGACGCCGTAGCAGATAATCTACACACAAAAAAAATAACCATTGAATGTTTGCATAGCGAAGGTCAAATTGAATTGCGTATTGCAGATAATGGACCAGGCATAGCGCCAGAGTTATATGAACAGGTGTTCAACCCCTTTTTTACGACCAAAGAGGTCGACCAAGGCTTAGGCTTAGGGTTGTCTATTTCTTACAATATTATACAGGATTTTGGTGGCCAACTTGCCGTCGTTCGACATCCTATGAAAGGTGCTATATTTTCTTTGCGTCTACCCCACAATAGTCATTTCCAAGCAGAGATTAAGTCATGAGTAATGCAACCGTTCTAGGCCAAGTGTTGGTGATTGATGATGAGCAATCGGTCAGACAATCCTTTTGCCAAACTCTTTCCCTTGAAGGTTATGAAGGCTTAGATTTTGAACATCCTATGGATGCTTTAGCACTTTGTAACCAAAAATGGATGGGCGTCATTGTGTGTGACCTGCGCATGCCTAAAATGGATGGCCTGTCGGTGCTAGAGGCGGTACAAGCGATTGATCCAGAGATTCCTATTATTTTATTTAGCGCCCATGCAGATATCGCTATAGCTATTAAGGCTATTCGATCTGGGGCCTATGAGTTTCTTGAAAAAACGGATGATCCACAAAAACAAATGGACACCATTCATCGAGCATGGCAAAAACGACAGTTAGTTTTAGAAAACCGAGCCCTGCGCATATCCCTAGCGGAAAAACATGAAATTGAACATCGTTTATTGGGTCATAGCGAGGTCATGCAGGGTATTCGTCAATCAGTTTTGCAGCTCGCTCAGTTAGATGTCGATTTAATTATTAATGGTGCCACTGGCACGGGTAAAGAAGTTGTTGCTCATTGCTTACATGATTTTAGTAGCCGAGCAAAAAAACCATTCGTAGCGCTAAATTGTGGCGCACTGTCTGAGTCTATGATTGAAAGTGAATTATTCGGACACGAAGCAGGTGCTTTTACTGGGGCTCAAAAACGCCGCATTGGTAAATTAGAATATGCCAATGGGGGCACTATTTTTTTAGACGAAGTCGAAAGTATGCCACCCCATTTGCAGGTGCGCCTTCTGCGAGTTGTGCAAGAACGATGTTTAGAACGCTTGGGTGGTAACGAACTTATTCATTTAGATGTGCGTGTCATTGCTGCTAGTAAATTGAATTTAAGACAAGCAGCAGATGCAGGAGACTTTCGTGAAGATCTTTATTATCGGCTCAATGTAACCAACATTGAGTTGCCTAGTATGGCGCAGCGAAAAGAGGACGTGGGCTTATTGTTTAGGCACTTCGCCGAACTAGCTGCACAAAAATATAATCTCCCTTGCCCAACCCTACATACTTTACAGTTGCAGGCTCTTCAAACTAGAGAATGGCATGGGAATGTCCGCGAAATCAACAATGAAGCAGAGCGCTGGGCGCTGGGTTTGACATTTTTTGCTCCAGGATCTGGTGATATTCAGCCCTCGAACTTATCAAGTAAAGGGGGTTTAGGGGAGCAAATGGAAGAGTTCGAGAAGGGGTTGATCGAAACCACTTTGCTGCAGAACCAGGGCCATTTGGAGCGTACTGCAAAAGCGTTAAATATTCCTCGGAAAAAACTCTACCTCAGAATGAGGAAACACCAGTTGAGCAGACCTTAGATTTGTTTTTGACATGGGTTAAAAGTGACTCGTTTGAACTTTTTTATTAGTCACTTATGACTCATTTGCTGTCATTTTAAGCGGCCTTATAAGTTAGATTAATTTTAATAGTGCATATAAACAAATACTTAGAGACTAATTGACATCAGGCACGTGTCTTGCAATGAAGTTATTTAGCCAGAGCATAGTAAGCGGTTTACATGGTCTGTGCTTTAACCCTTTGGAGCATAAATATGAGTATCAAAATAAAATCAAATAATGGCCTGCTTACCACAGTAGTTACGGCTGTCACTTTGCTAGCTGCAACCAGCGCAACAGCGGCTACGAAATGGGATATGCCAACTCCCTATGGCGATGGCTATCATCAAACAATTAATGTTCGGGCCTTTGCCGCTGACGTTAAGGCAGCCACTGACGGCGAATTAGATATTGTTGTTCACTCGGGTGCATCGTTATTTAAGCACCCAGAAATTCATCGTGCCGTGCGCACAGGACAAGTACCTATTGGCGAAATGTTCATGGGTGTTTTGGGTAATGATGATCCAGTCTTTAAGTTAGACAATATTCCTTTTTTAGCCTCAGATTTTAGCCAAGCTAAAGATCTTTGGGATGCTTCTCGCAGTGCTGTTGAAGATGTTATGGCCAGTAATGGCCTACAGTTATTATATGCCGTTCCTTGGCCCGGGCAGAGCTTTTATACTAAGGATCCAATTAGCAGTATTGCTGATTTAAAGGGTTTGAAAATGCGAGCTTATTCGCCTACTACTTCTCGCTTGGCTGTATTACTTGAATCTACTCCGACTACGGTACAAGTACCTGAAATTCCTCAAGCCTTTGGGGCTGGCATTATTAACGCCATGATTACTTCGCCATCAACTGGTGTCAGTAGCCAAGCATGGGATTTTGTGCGTCACTACACCGATGTGCAGGCATGGATACCAAAAAATATGGTGTTTGTGAATAACAAGGCTTTTAAGCGTTTGGATGCGGATGTTCAAAAAGCGGTATTAGCTGCTGCTAGCAAAGCTGAAACCCGTGGTTGGGAAATGGCAGTTGAAGAAACACGCATTAAAACCGAAAGTTTAGGTGCAAATGGCATGGTTGTAGTGCAGCCAAGTGCAGAATTACAAACGGCATTAAAAGCCATTGGCTCTACTATGGCAGCTGAATGGGCCGCAGAAGCAGGTGCCTCAGGTGCTAAAATTATGGCTGAATATCAAAAGTAGTAATAGCCATACTCAAGCAACTGAATTGATATGAAAAACAATTCAGTTGCTCTTTTTATTATTATAGAGATTTAATATGCGGCGTTTTTTAGATGGTTTATATGCCTTTTCTGGGGCCTTAGCTGGATTCTTTATTGTGGCCATTACCTTGGTTATATTAGTCCAAATTGTGTCTCGCTGGATGGGCTATATTGTGCCATCAACTGATGATTTGTCGGGTTTCTTTTTAGCAGCCTCAAGCTTTTTAGGTTTGGCTTATACACTTAAAAAAGGTGGACATATCCGTGTTAGTTTGGTCATTCAGCGATTATCTAGGGTCCAGCGGCATCGGCAGGAATTTCTTGTTCTAGCTGTGGGATCAGGCTTGGCAACTTTAATGTCGTGGCATTTAGGCTATATGGTATATGAATCATGGGTGTTTAAAGACGTCTCTGTGGGTTATTTACCCATACCTCTATGGATACCACAATCGAGTATGTCCTTAGGCATGTTGATTTTTAATATTGCCTTAGTGGACGAGTTAATACGGGTTCTGCGCGGGGCAAAGCCCTGTTATCAAGATTATGAAGACGAGCTCAATTTGGAGGAAGTGTAATGGATCCTCTTTTAATTGCGGGCATCTTAACGGTCGTATTATTTGTTTTATTAGCGGCTGGATTATGGGTTTCATTGACCCTTATGTTATTGGGTTTGTTGACCATGGTCATGCTGGACAATAACGCTTCTGGTCTTATTTTTGCCACCACTACCTGGGGGGCTAGTTCTAGTTGGGCCCTCACCGCATTACCACTATTTATTTGGATGGGAGAAATTTTGTTTCGTACTCGCCTGTCTGAAGATCTATTTGAAGGTCTTACACCATGGCTGAGCAAATTCCCTGGTCAGTTATTTCACGTTAATATATTAAGCTGCGGTATTTTTGCTGCTGTGTCTGGATCGTCCGCTGCTACTGCCGCAACGATTGGTCGCATGACACTGCCTGAATTAAAACAGCGTGGTTATGATACAAGGATGGCCATTGGCACTTTGGCAGGTTCGGGTACCCTAGGTTTACTGATACCACCATCGATTATTTTGATCGTATATGGCGTCGCCGCAGAAGTTTCAGTGGCACGATTATTTATGGCAGGGGCCGTACCTGGATTGTTACTGGTGGTTTTATTCATGGGCTATACCGCGCTTTGGGCTAAGCTTAGCCCAAAATCAGTGCCACAAGATACTAGACACTTTACTTGGGCTGATAAATTCAAAGCGATACGCAATCTAATCCCCGTGTTAAGCCTCATCATATTTGTTTTGGGGTCTATTTATACAGGACTCACCACACCCTCAGAGGCCGCCGCCTTTGGCGTAGCTGGTGCCTTAATCCTGTCTTTGATCTCGGGCACATTATCCACCAAAAGTTTTAACGAAAGTTTGATGGGAGCGGTTAAGACCTCTTGTATGATAGCGCTTATTCTTGCAGGGGCTGCCTTTTTAACGATTAGTATGGGGTTTCTAGGATTACCTCGCATGTTGGCTGAAATGATCGCTACCTTGCAACTATCCCCCTACATGTTGCTGGTTTACCTCACCTTTTTGTTCGTCATTTTAGGCTGTTTCTTAGATGGTATATCTGTTGTAGTGTTAACCACTTCAGTGGTTTTGCCAATGGTGCAACAAGCTGGTATTGATCTGTTATGGTTTGGCATTTACATTGTTCTCGTGGTAGAAATGGCCCAAATAACACCGCCTGTTGGATTTAACTTGTTTGTCATTCAAGCACTCAGTGGTAAGAATATTTTATACATAGCTCGCGCGGCGCTGCCATTCTTTATGCTCATTATGTTGGCAGTCGTGCTCATCACTGTATTTCCAAGTATCGTCACCGCTTTACCGGACTTAATGGTTAACTAAAAATGAAAAAAGCCGCATTGAATGTATTGTGGTCTATGCTGTTAGTGCTAGTTAATGGGACTGCTTGGGGACAAAACACTGCCATTATCAAGGCGGTTGGTACTTGGCATAATCTGACCAATTATCAAAAACATGAAGGTCCATTTTGGAACCAACATATCGCTCAAGCCTCGGGTGGCAGCATTATCGGTGAAATCAAACCACAAACCGCCTTAGACCTTAAAGGCTTCGAAATTATGCGCTTAGTTAAGAATGGCGTCTTTGATTTTGCATTTGGTCTGCCAGGCTATGTGGCGGCTGATAATGCTATTTTTGAGGGGGCAGATTTGTCAGCTTTATCGCAAGATCTAAAAACGTTAAAACTGGTATCAGATGCCTACCGACCGACTTTAGATCGGGCTTTTCAAAACATTTACAATGCCAAGTTAATGATGTTGTACCCGTTTCCAAGTCAGACATTGTGGTGCAATACGCCAGTGACTAAGATTGCAGATTTAAAGGGTAAACGTATACGGGTCTACTCAACCACTTTGAGTGATTTTGTAGAAGGGGTAGGGGGCACTTCAGTGGTTGTACCATTTTTAGAAGTCAATGCTGCACTCACTAAGGGTGTGTTAGATTGTGCTATAACCGGCACTATGTCTGCTTATACGGGACAGTGGTATAAAGTAGCGAGCCATGCATTTACTCTAAGGGTTGGCTGGGGTCTGGCCTTTGGTGCTTTTAACTTAGATAAATGGAATGCTTTGTCAAACGCGCAGCAAAATTTATTAAAGCGTGAACTTGAGGCTCTAAATCAGCGTATGTGGGCAGAAACAGCCACTGAGGACGATATAGCCATTGAGTGTTTAACAGGTGTTAGCTGCGGCCTTGGTGAACTCGGCAACATGGTGTTAGTAAAGCCGTCTAAAGCTGATCTTGATAAACGTGATACCATTGCGCATCAGGTTATTCTCCCGCGTTGGGCGGCCCGCTGTGGTCCTGAATGCACATCCAATTGGAACGCCACTGTTGGAAAAGTGCTCGGGTTAACTGCGACTGGCAAGTGATTTACGGATTAGGACTAAAAACAAAGGTTTGAATCCATGGTTCTAGCGCAAACGTATAACCATTAACTTAGCTATATTTCGCTAACAAGGCCGACAAATGATACCTATCCCAACTTCTCGCATCACTTCTGAACAAGATTTTCGCAACCGTCGCAAGATCATTGGGGCAGGCTTGTCTGCCATGGCAGCAATGGCTTGCAATGGCCCCTTGCTAGCGGCGGACTCGAATGCCCCTGAATTGCTTGAACCCACGCCTTTAAAAACCATTAATAGTTATAACAACTACTACGAATTTGGGTTTGACAAAAGTGACCCGTCTGAGGCTGAAAAAACCTTAATTACCTCACCTTGGTCAGTTGAAATAACAGGTGCAGGAGCTGATAAGAAGGGGGTTTATGATTTAGCTGATATATATGGCGAGTTCGCCATAGAATCCCATGTGCACCGCTTTAGATGCGTTGAAGCTTGGTCAATGGTAGTTCCCTGGAACGGTATCCCTTTGCACAAGGTCATTGCCGCTGCGCAACCCAATAGCCGCGCTAAGTATGTGCGCTTTACTACCGTGAATGATGCAACCCAAATGCCTAATGCAAACTGGGCTGGCGGCCCTTACACCGAAGGGCTAACCATTGCTGAGGCCATGAATCCATTAGCTTTACTGGCCACCGGTATCTACGACCAGCCATTAGAGCAGCAAACAGGCGCACCCATTCGCTTAGTGTTACCTTGGAAGTATGGTTTTAAATATGCCAAATCTATTGTGCGCATTGAACTAGTCGAAGACATGCCAAAAACCACTTGGTGGCAGCAAAATTCGAGAGAGTATGGCTTTTACGCCAATGTTAGCCCGCACCACAACCACCCTCGTTGGTCGCAAAAAACAGAACGCGTTATTGGTGGCTTTGGCCGCCAACGCACGCAAATCTATAACGGTTATGCCGAAGAGGTTGCGCATTTATATGGGGCTTTGGAAGATCGTAAGTATTTTTATTAAACACTTGAACCGCTAACATAGAAAAACGCAAGCTTAGGTTAACCCTTGGCCTATGCCCCTATGATGAGGCTTTACGCCTCTTCTTAGGCCTCATCATAGGCCTAATCCCAGTCCTAATTATAAGGTTGCTGATAACGGGCCTATCAGGTGCAGTTATGCACTAATAAGATGAGTGATATTGACCTCAGGGTTAACGTCTGCCTCATAGTCTACACCCTCTAAACCAAACCCAAATAGACGTAAAAACTCTTCTTTGTAACCCGCCATGTCACTCACTTCAAACAAATTTTCATCTGTGATTTTAGACCAAAGCGTTGCCACTTCAGTTTGTACATGGGGTTCAATTTCCTTGTAATCAGCGCGCAAACGCCCTTCATTATCTTGGTAAGGTTGAGTGCCGTACAAACTTTCACGAAACAACAAGTCTATTTGTTCAATGCAGCCTTCGTGGGTGCCTTCTGCTTTCATAACCTTGAATAACAAACCTAAGTAGAGGGGCATGACTGGGATCGCCGCACTGGCTTGAGTCACGACAGCTTTAAGGACAGATACACGAGCATCGCCCTGAATGGCTTGCATTTGCTTGCGAATACCCACCACCTTTAGATCCAAATCTTTTTTAGCTTGACCAATGGTGCCGTCCCAATATATGTCTCGGGTTATTTGCTCGCCCACATAGGTAAAGGCTGTGGTTTTACAGCCACTGGCCAGGACCCCGGCATCACTGAGCGCGCTAATCCACATTTGCCAATCTTCGCCACCCATAACAGCCACGGTATTATCAATTTCATCTTGATTAGCTGCCTCTATGGCAAATTCCTTGATGATGCCTTTATCAGTATCTACCCCTTGTTGAATCACGTCTTTACCAATGGGCTTTAACGTAGACATATGCACTTCACCCGTTTTAGGATGTTGGCGGCGAGGTGAGGCGAGGCTATAAACCACTAAGTCAATCTGGCCTAAGTCTGCTTTAATGGTGTCTATGGTGGTTTGTTTTAAGGCATCAGAAAAGGCATCACCATTAATACTTTTAGCGTATAGGCCTTTGGCTTCTGCGGCTTTATGAAAGGCTGCAGAGTTATACCAACCCGCGGTGCCTGGCTTTTTTTCGGTGCCTTCTTTTTCAAAAAACAAACCCAAAGTGTCTGCCTGGCTTGCAAAGGCTGCAGTAATGCGTGAGGCTAAGCCGTAGCCCGTTGATGCACCAATGACGAGTACCTTTTTGGGGCCGCCCTCTATAGTCCCCTGTTGGGTGACATAATCGATCTGGCTTTGCACATTGGCTTCGCAGCCTAAAGGATGGGAGGTAATGCACATAAAGCCGCGAACGCGAGGTTTAATGACCATGGAAAAATCCTAATGATTGGGGGCATGAAGGCCTAAGTTGTAAACTGGCCATATTATAGCCTGCCATGAGGGAATTATCAGCCCTTGCAGATGGTAAAAAATTAACACTATTTAATCATTGACCTAAGATGCCATTACCTTATAATGTTCGCTCGGATTTAGCAGCAGTTTTGACTGCGTTGAATTGCGAATGTGGGTGATTAGCTCAGTTGGGAGAGCATCTGCTTTACACGCAGAGGGTCGGCGGTTCGAACCCGTCATCACCCACCACTATTGTTAGAAAAAGACGGTCTATTGGGTAG